>Ga0187887_10000064_pt1 | contig 106931 bp, 94 predicted proteins | sample June2016WEW_7_10_FD_132977 | JGI IMG/M metagenome (GOLD analysis project Ga0187887, IMG submission 132977) | Peatland microbial communities from SPRUCE experiment site at the Marcell Experimental Forest, Minnesota, USA - June2016WEW_7_10 | ecosystem: Environmental > Terrestrial > Soil >... | reverse complement strand
GGGCACGAATCAGAAAATTTGGAACAGGGCCACGAGGGTCGGCTGGAACTCAGGGCGCGGCCGCACGGGTAAAGATTTTCTTCGGCAGCAGCGCGTGCACACCGACGTTGCCGTCGACGAGCTGCGTGATGTCCACGTCCACTGCGACGCTCGAGAGCATGTAGGCTTCATCGCGGTTCAGATGCTTCTCCTCCACGAGGAAATCGATCATGTCGCGCACCGCATGCTCGGCGGCTTCCTTCAGATCCTTGCTGAATCCCATGGAAATGTAATAGTCGGGCGTCTCGGCACGCGGCCACACCAGATGCTGGTTCTTGTGCACGATGAATCGAAAGGTGCCGGAGAGATAGGTCTCGAGGGCCTCGATGTCGACTTCACCGTTGCCCTGGCCCGCATGCCCATCGCCGGCCTCGAACAAGGCGCCCTTCGCCGCCACCGGAATGTACAGCGTCGTGCCCGCGACGAGATCCTTGTTGTCCATGTTGCCCGCGTGAGCGAACGGCGGGGCGCTGTCGAGCTTGCCCTCGGCCGGCGCGACGCCCATGCTGCCGAAGAAGGGCCGCAGCGGCAGTTCGATGCCCGGCGCGAAGTGCCCGATCATCCGCTTGCGGTCGAGCGGAATTATCTTGGTGCGCTCGTAAGGGTACTCCATGGGCAAGAACCCATAGCCGAGAGCGAACGTGTTGCAGGCGAAGTCGACATCGATGTCGACTTTCAGGATCTGCACCTCGAGCACATCGCCGGGCTCGGCCTCGGCGATCGCCACGGGTCCGGTGAGAATGTGCCCTCCTCCGGTATCCTTCGGCTCCGCCTGGTCGATCGGGTCGGTGTACGGCGGAATCTCCTCCGCCTTGACGCCGTGACTCATCATTTCCTTGCGCGATCCGCAGGTCGAGAGCGACTGGATTCGTACCGTATCGCCCGAGTGAACCGTGAGAGCGGGCTTCGCCGCACTGTCGTAGTAACCCCATTCCACGGTCCGCGGAGTCGCGAGCAGCGTGTAATCGGCGGCTTGCAGGGCCGGCGTCACGCTGATGGATAAGCACACGGACAGTAGTACTCGGCGCATCGGGACTCCTTGGATCAGGGCGTTGAGTGGGGGCGGCCTACTCGCGCGGGCCGCCCACCAGGGCGGTTTTAGGTGCGTGGACTCAAGATCGCCGTCAACAAGTCGGGAACGCTGGCATCGCGCTCGAGGTGCGGATGGCGTTCATGGCCGGCGTAATGCAACTCCACCGTCTTGAACGTGTCGTCCTTCTGGATCAACAATCGGATGACGCGCGGCTCGGTGCCGCCGGCCTTGAGTGCATCGGCGAGCACCTCTTTCGAATATTTGCGGTCATCGACGGCAACCAAACTCGAGCCAGGCGCCAGCCCCGCCTCATCGGCGGGCGTGCCGGGCACCACGGTGGAAATGACCGCCCCTTCGTCCTTGAGCACGAAGCCGAGCGAGTAAGACAGATTGGTGCTTCTGCGAAGGGCGTCTTCGCCCTTCTCGACGGCCGTGGGCTCCGCCGTGAATGTCAGATGCCAACCGCTCGCGGCGAGCCCCTCGAGCGGCGCTTCCGAGCGCACGCGATTGAGCCGCACGGTCCAGAACTCGCGCCAGTCGTAGGGCATGACGGTATTGAGCGCCTTGACGAGATCATTAAAATCGTAGGGAACCACCTTCGGAGCGGTGGTCGGGCCATAGAACAGCCGGCAAAAGTCATCCAGACTCTTCGCTCCGTGAGTGTTCGTGCGGATCAACGCGTCCGCTTCCAGCCAAAGCATGGCGGATTCGGCATAGAAGTCCGTGGAGCGGGTTCTCGCACGCCAGCCCTCCGCTTGGTAATAGCCCAGCTGCGCCGCGACCGCGGTGTCGGCGAGGGGACGCCACTCACGGCCCTTGCTCGTCTGCAGCCAGGCGGCGGCATTGGCCCACTGATCGCGGGCATCGTCGAGGGAGGCGAGACCGCTGCGCGCGCTCAGCACCATACCGAGATACTCGGTAAGGCCCTCGTAGGCCCACAGCATGTCGCCGTGCATGGGCGCATCGTAGTTGCCGGTGGCTAGACCTGCGGGGCGCCGATACTTGCCGTTCCAGGAATGCACGTACTCGTGAGGCAGCAATCCCTCGACCGAGGCGCTGCGGCGCAATTCTTCGTCGATCAGGGAGCGCTCGCTGGTGCGATTGTCGCTCGATTGATGGTGTTCGATGCCTTCGAATCCGATTTGATCGCTCAGGGTCCACAGGAAGTGATACTCGTTGTAGTGCGTGGCGCCGAACAGCGCCTTGGCTTGTTCGACCAGCTTGCGAAGCTGCGCCGTGGAGGCCGCCGAAATATCGAGCGCCGCCTCGCTATCGGCCGCCAGGTGCAAGTAGACAGCCGGGGTGCCTCCCAGGGAAAGGGTTTTGAAATGACGTCCGGACAGCACCGGCGAATCGATCAAGGTGGTGAGCGACACCTCGGCAAACTGCGTGGTATCGCCGACGGTGTTCAACGGCGGCAGCGCTGTTCCAAAACTCCAGCCGGCGGGCAGTCGCAGGCGCGCCTGATATCGAAGATCGTCGGACTGCACCCCGGCGGGATACAGAACCAATTCGTTCCACAGGATCAAGCCAATCGACTCGGTGGTGGTCCGGTCCGCGTTGGTATTGGTCGCATCGCGAACCGCATCCACTTCGAACTCCACGTCGAGCGTGCTCGACCCCGATGGGACGGTGAGATGGAAGGCGTACATGTTGTCGGCGTCGCGCTGCCAGGCGATGGACTGCCCGTGGCTCGAGAACTTCAGTCCCGACAAGCCGCCGATGGGGCCATCGGGCGCATGCTCGCCGGGGAGCCACTTCGGATACAGCAACGTCAGCTTGCCGGGCTTGACCGGCAGGACGAGGTGAACGTGCTCGATGCCGCGTGGCGCCTCGCGGGCATCGACGTCGACGCTCACGGGGGGTGCCGCCCAGGCGGTGATGAACATCGAGGAGGCGAAAACGCCGCCGAGCAGCCGGCATGTCAGGCTTGGCATCGTCTGATTTCTCCTTAGCTTGTCTTACGTAATGCGGTTCAACGCGGGCTCGGCCACTCGGCGTCTCCAGGCGTTCATCGCCCCCAGAATGCACCTGCGCCGCCCGGAAACACCACGGGACTTTCGAAACCATCCGCGGAAGTGCTGGCAACGCCGAAGACGAAATCGTCGATCGCGACATTGGCGAGCGTTAGCGCCTCGCCCTTCCCGGCGTCGCGCGAATGCGTCCAGGCCGCCTCGGTCGTGTCGCGCCAATAAATGCGATATCCGGCCGCCGGCGAACCGCGCGATCCCGTCCACGTGAGCCGGGTGTCCGGCGTCACCGCGCCCTCGATCTTGACGTTCACGGGCGGCGGCGGCGCCGAGGCCATCGACGCCGCGGCGAGCGCATTGGTGGCGGTGACCTTGGCGAGATAGCCAAAATCGAGATTCGCGAGGGTGTCGCCGTACTCCACGCCGTGCTCGGTGCGCAGGTCCTGGTGCTGGTGTCGATAGTTCTCGGCATTCTCCGTGAAGCGCACTGCCGGCATTCCCAGGGCGTTGAATGCCGAATGATCACCGCCGCGCCCGAAGCGGTCGAGGCGATACACCAGCGCCACGGTCCAATTGGACATGTAGCTTTCCGCGACCGCTTTCACGTAGCGCGCGACGTTGCGCGAGGCCGAATCGTCCTCGCCACCCTCGAAACGCCGCTGCCGAGCCTCCTCGGCGGTTTCGGTATCGCGGGTGCCTTCGGAAAACAGTCGCACTCGGGTGTTGTTCACGAGCCCGTTCTGCCCGCGGCTGGCGCCCACGATATCGTTGTTGAGATCCGCCTCGACCCGCCAGCCCTTCGCCTTGGCATACTCGGCGAGCACCTGGCCGCCGTACAGATCCTGCTCCTCGCCCGACAGCACGCCGTAGACGATGGTCGCGGCAAACTGGTGGCGGCTCAGGACGCGGGCGGCCTCAATCACCGCGGCGACGCCCGAGGCATCGTCGTCCGCACCCGGCGCATCGGCGGTCGCATTCATCAAGTCGCTGACGCGTGAATCGATATGCCCGGTCAACACGATGACCCGATCGGGATCGGTGCTGCCCTTTTGGATCGCGACCACATCGACGATCTCGGCCGTCTTGGGCACCCCCTCGCCGCTCACCACCTTCGACGGCGTGACGACCGTCAAGCACCCGCCGCAATCGCGGCTGATCTGCTCGAACCGCGATTGCGCCCAGCGGCGCGCGGCGCCGATGCCGCGCTTCGGCGAGGTGGTATCCGACAGCGTATGGCGCGTGCCGAAGCCGACCAATGCCTGCACCGTGGCCTGGAGCTGTGCCGGATCGGGAGCGCCGGCGATGTCCCGCAGCACCGGCTGCTCCGCCGCCGCGGCGAAGCAGACCGATGCACCCAGACTCAGGACCGCGCCGTAGGTCGCGGCGAACGAGGAGATCCTAGAATTTCTGGGCAAATTTCACCCCGAACAGGCGCGGCTTGTAGACGTTGGCATAAACGGCCTCCGCACCGCATACAGTTGCGGTGCATTCGGCATAGCGATAGTTCTCGGCCAGCCGGTTGAAGGCGTTGTTGATGAAAAACTCGAGCGACAGGCCGTTCTTCTCCGCACCGAAGCTGGCGTCGACCAGCGCGTAGGCGGGTTGCTGGCCGAGCTCGTCGCGCTGCACGGTGCGCAGATCCGCCCAGACAGCGGTCTGGTACACCAACGAGCCTTGGATGTGCGGCAGCCATTCGCCGATCGGCTCGAGGGTGTAGCGCGTCGTGAGATTGCCCTTGAACTTCGGCGTGTTGGGCAGCTGCTGCCCGACCGGCGCCCCATACGCTTCCGCGACCGGGGTACCGCTCGCGTAGTTGTAGCACGTGGAGGACTGAACGGCCCCGCTCGGACTGAGGTACGAACAGTAGGGCACCGTCAGGACCGCGTCCAGGTACGAAAAGCCCCCGCCAAAGGTCAGGGCGCTGCTCGCCGCCCAGTCGATCGAGCTCTCGATACCGCGGATGCGCGCCCCGCCGGCGTTTTGAGTTTCGAGGATGCCGTACTGGCCCGGGAAGGTGAACTGGAAGTTGTTCCAATCCTCCTGGAAGATCGCGCCGTTGACACGCAGCGTGTTGCCCAGCCAGCTGGTTTTCCAGCCTACCTCGTAGTTCTGCAAGGTGTCGGACTGGTACTGGGGTCCGTTCGTGTTGGTGCCGCCTGGGCGGAATCCCTTCGAGGCGGTCGCATAGATCAAGCGTTGATCGTCGAACTTGTAGGTGACGGTGTACTTCGGCGTCACACCGCTCCCGGTGGCGACGGAAAAGCGGTTCTGGCAGGGACCACCGCTGTAGGGATCGATGACCGTCGGCGTCGCGCACTTGGCCTCCGAAAACCAAAAGCCCGAGAATCCCTGGGACGAGTTGTCGTATTCGTAGTAGCGAAGCCCGCCGAGCAGGCTGAGGTGGGACGTGACGTCCCAGGTCACTTCACCGAAGCCCGCGTAGTCGCGTCGGGCCTCGCGCTGATCGGTCAAATACCAAGTGTTCTGCCAGCCGCTCACGCTTTGGGCGGTGCTGAGGTCTGCGATTTGATAGTTTTGGATGTAGGCGTCGGTCTGGAGCTCCGTGAAGGCGCCGAAGGTGGCATGCACCGGAACGTCCACCGGGGTCGAGACCCGCAGCTCATGGCTCTCCATCTTGTAGCCATCGGTGTCCGTGATCTGCTGCGCCGGGAGGATGGGGTTGCCCGCATTGTCCTTGAAGTACTTGGGTCCGTAGTAATTGATCTCGTAGGCGAGCGAATAGTCGGCGTAATCGGAATGCTCGATGGAGTTACGATGTACGAAGCCGCCCGCGTAGGTCACATCGAAGTTGCTGACGTGGCCCTCGACGGTGAGAGTCGCCTGGGTCCAGTCGTCCGTCTGAGTTTCCGGATTGTAATGCTGCACTTCGAGAGGCCCGAGGTCCGGGTACAGTCCCGGGTATCCCGGCACGGCTTTGGTCATCTCCATCGCGGGAATGCCGTCGGAGGACAGGGTCTGCCCCTGGAGCGTCGGGGTCACCGTCCAGTTATCGCCCAGTGCGACCTTCAATGCGGCGCGTCCGCCGGCCGTCTCCACGTCGTTGTAGGCGTTCTTCGCCGTGCCGGTGTACGTCGTATTCGGAGCGGGGTTGCCCGGGGTCGGTGTGTTGCTGAGGGTAAACGAAGGTGCGGTCGCACTCCCCGGATAAGTCATCGAGCCCGGCACGTTGTTGATGTAGCCGCCATCCTTTTCGTACCAGCCAACCAGGCGGATCGCTGCCGACGAACCGAGGGGGATGTTGATGAAACCTTCGGTCGTGTAGCCTGGGTCGCCGTGGGTCACGTCATTGGCCTGAACGTCGTAGGCTCCCGTCAGCTGGTCGAATTCCGGCTTGTTCGTGATGATGCGCAGGGTTCCCGCTTCGGAGCTCGCGCCGTAGAGCGTCCCTTGCGGTCCCGCGAGCGCTTCGACGCGCTGGATGTCGTAGACATGGATTGGAAGCACGCCCTGGATGGTCGTGACCGGCTGCTCGTCCAGATAGACGCCGACGCTCGGCACGGTCCCGTCATGAACCCCGTCGCCGCCGCTCGAGACTCCGCGCATGTAGATCTTTTCCTGCCCCGGCCCCGTCGACCGGATGCTCACGCTCGGCAGGTACTGCACGTAATCGTCAAAGTTCTGCACGTTCAGCTGTTCGAGCTGCTGCGTGCCCAATGCCGTGATGCTGAGCGGCACGTTCTGCAGATTCTCGGTGCGCTTCTGCGCCGTCACGACGATATCCTCGAGCGTGCCCGAAGGCGCCGGGGACGCCGAAGCCGTCGCATCCTGTGCCTGGGCCGTGTTCAGGCAGGCGATGATCGCCGATGCCAACGGCAAAGCTTTCGCGGCGAAGGAATATCGCCGGGAGCGCGCGTGCGCCGCGTCGGGCTGCTGCTCGTGGCGGATCTTTCGCTGTTTACTTCTCGTCATGAATCATCCCTCTTTTATCTGCCAAGGTCCCCGAGCGTCCAAGGTGCGCCCGGGCGACGAACCTCGAGCGCGCTATTTCAGCAGCGCCCCCAACGATTGCACGATTCGATCGACTTCCGCCGCGGTGTTGTAGTGAGCGAGCCCGATACGCAACACCCCTTCTTCATCGAGGCCCAGAAACTTCGAGAGCTCGAACGCATAGTTGTGGCCGGACCATACGTTGATCCCCTCGCGTGCGAGCGCCTGCGCGAGTGCCGAGGGGCGATGGCGGGGATGGTTGATCGACACGGTGGGCACGCGATCCTTGAGCGAACCGGGCTTGGAAAGGCCCCGTATTTGAACCTCCGGTATCGCCAGGACCCCCTGGATCAATCGCTGCGTCAGCGAGTTTTCGTAGTCTTCCGCCGCCTGGTACGCCCGCGCGATTTTTTGGCGCCGCGTGCCGCTGGCACCGGTCTGCTCGCCGAGCCACACCCAATAATCGACCGCGGCGGCCAAACCGGCGAAGAGCTCCGTTTGCGACGTGCCGATCTCGTGTCGTCCGGGCGGTTCTTGCGAGCCGCAGCGTACCGCGTAGGGGTACAGATTCGAGAGAAGCCTCTCCCGGCCCCAAAGGATGCCCAGGTGAGGTCCGAAGAACTTATAGGATGAGCAGGCGAGATAATCGCAGCCAAGGGCCGCCACGTCGACGAGCCTGTGCGGCGCGAACTGCACGGCATCCACGTAGACCAGCGCGCCGGCATCCTTGGCGAGCGCCGTCAACTCGGCCACCGGATTGATGGAACCGGTCATGTTGCTCGCGTAGTTCAACGCGAGCAGACGCGTCTTGTCGGACAACAACGGCCGAAGATCCTCGAGTTCGATCCGCCAGGTATCGCGATTGACGGGCAGCCAGCGAACGGTCAGACCGCGCTCCTCGGCGAGCTTCAGCCACGGGGAGACGTTGCCCTCGTGATCCATGCGGGTCACGATGATCTCATCGCCGGCGCTCCATTCCCGGCCGAGCGAGCGCGAAATCTGGAAGGTGAGCATGGTCATCGATTGACCAATGACGATCTCCCGTCCCGACCCGCCGCCGAGCAACTCCGCCATGGAATTGTGGGCGCCTTCCACGATGCCGTCGGCCTCCACGGAAGCCTGAAAATAGCCGCCGGTGTTGCTGGCGGCGGCGATCATCGCGGCGCTCACCGCGTCGATGACGGGGCGAGGCACTTGGGTTCCGGCGGGATTGTCGAGAAAGACTGCGGGACTATCTAAAGCTGGAAATTGACTTCGAACCCGCTCGATCGGAAAAGCTGCCACGTCGGACCTCATGCTCGTGTTGTTACTCGCTGTGTTATGCCTCCATGCGTCAATACCCACCATCCTCCCGGAGGAGGACGGATGTAATCGATTCAGCCTACGGGTGTCGGACGATGTGGCCGTCCTTCATGACGAAATCGATCTGGCGCAGATTCTCGATGTCATCGAGGGGGTTCGCGGGCATTGCGACCAGGTCTGCGCTCAATCCGACGGCAATGTTGCCGCGGGCCTTGTTGATACGCAGGAGTTCGGCCGCATCGACGGTCATGGCGCGCAAGATATCGGCCGGCGGAATGCCGGCTGCACGCCATACCGCGAGATAATCGAGCATCAGGTCGGCTCGCGTGCGCCCGGGCACGTCGATGGTCGTATCGGTACCGAAAGCCATGCGCACCCCGATTTGATGAGCCCGCTTCAGCCGGTCGATGATCATCGGCGCGAGCACCGCCGGCGGCGGCAGGCCGTCGCTTTCGCCATAGATATCGAGCTGCGCCCGCGGGACGTCCGTGCCGACCAGGAAAATGCCCTTCTCCTTCATGCGCTTGAGTTGCGCATCGGTGAGCCTGAAGCCATGCTCGATGGAATCGACACCGGCTGCGATGGCGTTGTCGGCCGCTTCCGATGAGTTATACACGTGCACGGCGACCGGAAGGCCGGCGCGGTGCGCCTCGTCGACTGCTGCGCTGATTTCCTCGACCGAGTAGTGATAGGCGCTGTTGTCGGAGACGAGCTTGATGACTCCGGCTCCATAATAGATGTTGGTGCGAACGGCCTTACGGACTTCGGCAGGTCCGTCAGCGTCGATATACTCGTACTGCCAGATCGGACCCTGGCGCGCCGGAATGCCGGACGACTGACCGCCGAAAGGGGCGATGATTTTTCCGGAATCGATGATCGTGGGGCCGGGAAACCAACCGGCATCGATGGCGCGGCGGACATCGCTCATCGCGTATTCGGCGCTGTTCCCAACGTCTCGTATGGCGGTGAACCCCTGCTGCAGCGCCTGCATGACGTTGTGCAGGCCACGCAGCCCGCGGAAGGTCGTGCTTTCATTCAGATAGAACGTCTCGAACGGCACATTTTGCAGCTCCGTGAGCGTCATATGTGTATGTGCGTCAATCAGACCGGGAGTGACCCATTGCTTCGAGAGGTCGACGACCTGGGCGCCGGACGGAATGGCGAGACCTGCGCCGATGGCCGTGATCTTGCCGTTCTCGACCAGGATGACCTGGTTCTTGGCGCTGGTTCCGTGCGCGGGGTCGATGACGGCGCCTGCGCGGATCGCCACCACCTGTGCAGAAAGCGGCGCTGCGACCAGCAGCAGGAACGCGGCGAATAGGTGCTTCATCGTTTTGAAACCTGAGGTTGCTATATCCTTGCCACCTCTTATGCCGGATTGGCACGGCTGCCACCATCCTCCCGGAGGAGGATCTATTCGGTGCGGGCGCCCTCCCCGAGCGAATTCAGGAACAATGAGAAAAATTCGGCCTGGGTCGCGATTCCCAGCTTGGAATACAGGTTCTTGCGATGAGTTTTGACCGTCGTGGGCGAGATCCCGAGCCGCAGGCCCACGGAAGCGGTCGAATGGCCGCGCAACAGCAGATGCGCGAGCTCCCGCTCCCGAGGACTGAGGCTGTTCCGCCCGAAGACCCGCACGGCATCGTCGGCCCGCGTATCCGGGACATTCGCCAGGTGCATCAAACGGGCGTGGCGCCAATGGCGTCGGATCGCCGCCGCAAGAAACGGAATTACCGGCGATAAGCTGGCGATGTCCTCGTCCGCGAAGCCGCCCTGAGAAGCTTCGCGCGACAGCGTGATTTCCGCGCACTCGCCGCCGGGCAATTCCATCGCGATGCAAAGCTCCTCTCGGCCGGCCGGCCAGCCATCGGTGAGGTATCCGATTTCCTCCGAGGCCGTGGCACTAATCCGGTAGTTGCGAAACGACTTCTCGCGGATCGAACCCTCCGCGGCCAATTCGCGCAGCCGGTAGACGCCGGTCTTCAGGCCACGTTGATACGCGTTGTAAAGCGGGTTTAATACGTAGGTGTTCTTGACGTAGTTGAGGACCCCGGCCCGCGCCTGGGGGTCGGGAAACGTGTCATGCAGGTGGATCGGATTGGCCTTGCCGCGGTAGACGAACACGACGCTGTATTCGAACTCGATCAGCGTGCTCAACGCGCGGGCGAGGAGTTTGGGAAGAACCGGATCGTCGAAGTGCTCGACAATTTCCGCGCTGACGGCTGCCCATGCCGCAGGCACGGCAGATCCTCGGCCCCTACCCGCCTTGTTGATTGCGTCGGTTTGGACAGATGTAGGCGAATAATGCATCACGGCGATAGTCTCCTCGCATGAACGTCGGGATACGCGCTCAGCTCCGGGCCGATCGCCTCCTTGAGCGGCGATAGCCACGGCTCGAAATTGCGCCACTGGTCCACGCCATCACGAAAAATCGGTCGGCGTACTTGCTGGGCGCTCGCAGTGCGCACGGCGCGGGAATTCTCGTAGAAACGCAGGCAGTTCGCCTCGAACGGCAGGCCGCAATAGTCGAGGAGCGCCCGCACCTGCGCCTCGGTGTCAGCCACCATCTGCTCGTAATGGACGCGGTGAACGCGTCCGGGTGCCACCCGGTCGAAATGCGCCATCAGCGCCACATAGTCCCGATAATACCGACCGATGTCCGTGAGGCTGTAGCTGAAGTGCTGTCCCATCGCGAAATGCTGCTTGAAACCGGACCAGCAGCAGGCCAGCGGATGGCGCCGCGCATCGATGATCTTCGCGTTCGGCAGCGCCACGAGGATCAGCCCGAGGTGCGCGAAATTGTTGGGCATCTTGTCGATGAAAAATGGCGTTCCGAGCTTGCGGTAGATGCGCGTGCGCTCGAGGTACTCTTCGCCGATGCCGCGCCATTGGTCGGCGGTGAGCGTGGCCAGCACACCTGGGTAATTTGCGCCGTCCGCATCCTCCGCCCCGGCTGTGAGGCGGCGCGCAATCGCCATGAGGTCGGGCAGTTCCATCGTGCCCTCCACCTGCGAGTGGCTGGCGAGGATTTGCTCGAGGAGCGTCGATCCCGAACGCGGCAGCCCGACGATGAAAATCGGATCCGGTGCGGGGCAGCCTAGTCCGGAGCGCTCGCGAAGAAATTGGGTGGTAAAAAGATCATGGGAGCGCGCCAATCTGTCGTGATGATCATCCGCGTCATAGCGAAGCTCGAGGCGGCGCAACCGGTTGCCCTCGGCGTAGTGCTGGAAGGACCGCTCGAACTCCCCGTCGTCCTCGAGCGCCTTGCCGAGCCCGAAGTGGAAGTGGAACCGCTCGTGTGGATCCAAATCCGCCGCTTTCAGCGCAGCGCCCATTGCGCTGATATCCGGTGGTGTGAACCGAAAGGTTTTCAGGTTGGCGAGGCTCCAGTATGCCTCCCCCAACTGTGGCAGGAGTTCGATGCTGCGGCGATAGGCCTCGATGCCCTCCTCGTCGCGCCCGGCGGTTTTCAATGCGTGTCCAAAGCTCATCCAGACCTTCGCCTGATTCGGATACTCGTTCAATACTTCCCGGTAGAGTTGCAGGGAGGCCTCGTACTCCCCGACTGTCCCGAGGATTGCCGCCTTGAGGTTACGATGGCTGATCTGCCCCGGCTGGACCGACAGACAGTAGTCGATTGCGGCGAGCGCCTCCGCGGGCTTGTTCTGACGATGCAACACCAGTGCGAGATTTTGCCGGGCGGGGATGAAGCCTGGCGCAAGCGTGACGCAGTGGCGCAGCAGCACTTCGGCGTCCCCATAGCGGCGCAGACGAGCGGCCACTTCGGCGAGCATTCGCAGCGCCGCGACATCCGCGGGCTGCTCGCGTATCTGCGCCCGCAACAGGGATTCGGCTTCGGGCAGCCGATTGTCGTATAGCGCCGCGCCGGCGGCGCGCATGCGAGGGTCGCGGGTGGCGCATTTGATGTGATGCCCATAGGCAAGATCGGCGCTATGCACGTCGCCCACATCGGTGTAGATCTCAGCGAGGGCCAGCCATGCGGGCGCAAGGGTCGGCCGGAGCGCCACGGCGCGTCGAAGGGAAGCGAGTGCTTCGCCGCTGCGCCCGAGCCTGCGCAGAGTCAAACCGAGTTCACACTGGCCGATAGCGAAACCAGGCCCCGTCACAGCCAGCGACTGCAGTAGCGGCAGCGCTTCCTCGACGGCGTCGAGCCTGAGCTTGGCCCGACCGAGCAACAGCGTCGCCGTTGGTTCGCCCGGCACCGCCTTGAGAATCTCCTGAGCCTGCTCCGCCGCAAGATGGGGTCTGGAATCAAACAACCGCGCCGCGTGCGCAAGTGCTTCATCAAGAGTACCGACTGGATCAGGTGCCGCGTTCATCGACTCATGACCACAGACGCCGCAACGAATTCGACCAAGGAGCAGACATGGACGGCCGCACTAATCACGCGTTGCCTTATTAGCTTATCCCGGGGTGTGTATATAGCATTCTCGTCGAAGGAAGTGCGACTGTTCTACGAGCCGGCGGGCGCCGTCATTGCCTGCTCTTTCTGGGTGCAGATTCGCACTCCTACGGTGCAGGGGGCGGCTCATTGACCCGTGCGAAACCGCGTCCAGAGGCGCGTCATTAGGCGCTTCACCTCAGGAGATTGCATCTTTTCGATGAAGAGTTTGTTGCGCGTCCGGGCGTCGGGATAAATCGCCGGGTCGTCCTTGATCGCTTCCTGAACGAGCGGCAGCGAAGCCTTATTTCCGTTGGGATATTTCAGCGCATTGCTGATCTCGGCCATCACCTCAGGTCGCATCAGGTAGTTCAACCATATGTGGGCGTTGGCGGGGTGCGGAGCGTCTGCCGGTATGGCAAGCATGTCGAGGCCGGCAACGGCGCCCTCGCGCGGCACGAAATAGCGGATTTTCACCCCATCGTGGGTTTCGAGCGCGCGGTAGCGGGCCTGTGTGACCTCGCCACCCCACGTCAAGCCCAGGCACAGACTGCCGTTGGCGAGGTCTCCAATGATTCCCTCGGCCTCGATCGAACGCACGAACGGCCGGATTTGCATCAGGACGTCCGCCGCCGCCGTCCAGTCGGCGGGATCGTGACTGTTGGGATTCTTGCCGAGATAAATCAGCACGGAAGGCAGCACGTCCTCCGGGGAGTCGACGATCATGATGCCGCAGTCCTTGAGCTTGGCCGCGTTTTTTGGATCAAAGAGCAACGACCAACTGTCGGGTTCAGCCGAGCCCAGGCGCTCGCGAACCTTGTCGACGTTGTAGCCCAGACCGGCCTGGGTCCATAAATATGGCACGGCGTACAAATTGCCAGGATCGTGCACGGCGAGCTTTTGAAGGATCTCGGGATCTAGGTTGACGCTGTTCGGCAGCGCCGTCTTGTCCAGCTTACGAAAAGCGCCGGCGTGAAGTTCGCGCTCGAAGAAGGCGTCCGCGGACGTTACGACATCGTAATTACTGTGCCCCGTCAGCAGCTTGGTTTCGCTTATTTCATTCGATTCGTAAGTGCTGTAGTGAACCTGAATACCTGTCTCACGTTCGAATTTCGCGACTGTGTCCGGAGCGATGTAGCCCGCCCAGTTGTAGACGTTGAGGGTCTTGTCGGTCGCTCCTGTGCCGGTTTGGCCGCTGCAGGCCGTCAGGGCGCTTGCACCAAACAGGAGCGCCGCAAGAAGCGCTGCTCGCGCGTGGTTCGTTACGGCTGGATTCATCGAGCGCCTCGACATAGACGGTATCGCGCTCGCGTCGCTTCGTACCCTTACCAGATGCCGCCCAGAGCCACGGTGATCGCTTCTCCGTTCACTCCCCCGGCAGCATCGCTGCAGAGGAATGCGATCACCTGCGCGACCTCGCGCGGCTCCAATACGCGCTTCTGCGGGTAGATCGCCGCGCGCTCTTCCCACACTTGCTCGACGCTGACGCCGCGTCGCTCGGCCTCCGTTCGCGCCGACTTCTCGGCCATTGCGGTACGCACCCAACCGGGCAGAACGGCGTTGGATGTGACTCCAAACGGTCCGGCATCCTGGGCGACCGCCCGTGCAAGTCCGATCACCCCGTGCTTTGATGCGCTATAGGCGCTGCCGCTTCTTTCCGCCTTCTCGCCGGCGGTCGAGCTGGTGAACACGAGCCGGCCGAAGCCGCGCTTGCACATCCCCCCTACCGTGAGTCGCGCGAGCTCGAACGGACCGTCGAGGTTGATGCGCATCGTTTCGCGCCACACTCCGGGATCCTGCTCCCATACCAACCGCTCATGAGCTGAACCGATACCGTGGTTCACAACCAGAAGGTCGACCGGCCCCAAGCGCCGCTCGGTTTCGGTCACGGCCAGTGCGCAACCCTCGGGAGTGCCGAGGTCGGCGGTGACATACTCGAGCCCCACGGCGGACAGCTCCTCCACGTTGCGCGATACGACCATCACGCGAGCTCCGGCTGCGGACAGCAGCAGTGCCACTTCACGGCCGATACCTCGGCCACCGCCCGTCACCAGGGCCACACGTTGCTTGATGATCATCTCCTGTTTCCCTATGGCCGCGGAATCGCGATCCGAGAATAAATGAACGACCGATCAATTACAATAAATGCAATTCGGTCGGGATGTGGCGGTTGCGCGACATATAAATAGAAGCGCTTGCGGTCCAAAATTCCCCGGATCCCAATTCCCCAGATGCACCGGCCCCCTCCTCGGGGAGGATGGCGGCTGTCGAGATAATCGGGCCCGGCTGCAGTCGACCGATCCGACTGCTCGCTTGGCGTGGACGGTGGGAGTGTTCTACTCTCTTGATCGTCAGTTCAGCCTCGAGCAAGTCCATGACCCGATGGCGGATGAGTTCTTCAATCAGCTTCTCGGGATGCCCATCGCCACCTACTTTGGCACCGCCCTGAACGCGAACGGCACCTCCTATCTGCCGATGGGAGATGCGTATTTCGACCAAATGGTGAGCTACGACCGCCAGCTCGCGGGATTCGGAGAAGGCAATTTCAAGCTGACGGATAGCCTGACGCTGACGGCCGGGGTGCGCGTCTAGAGTACCGCGTACACCATCGAGAGCCTGTCGGGCGGGCCCACGAACGGCGGTTTCCGGCCGGGTACGCAGTCGAGCAGCGAGACCCCGGTCACGCCCAAAGCCGGGATCCAATGGCAGGCCACCCCGAATGACATGTACTACTTTACCTATGCGAAGGGCTTTCGCAGCGGCGGCGGTAACGCATCGATCCCCTACGACCCGACCTACCAGAATCTCGCCGTGGGGTGCACCGAGGACTTCCTCAATATGGGCATCAAGCACGCGCCGTACACCTACAAGTCCGATTCGGTGCAGAGCTTCGAGGTCGGCGCGAAGAACAACATCGATAATCGCGTTCGCCTGGCGAGCAGCGTCTACTACATCAAGTGGAACAACATTCAGGGCAATGTCATACCGCCGATCTGCCAGATCGAATGGACTGACAACCTCGGCGACGCCGTCTCGAAGGGGTTCGATCTGCAAGCGGATTTCCAGCTGACCACCGCGCTCTCCATCGACTCGAGCTTTGGTTTCACGGACGCGCGCTACACCACGAACGCGTACCCGAGCGGTTCGGTCATCACCGGGCCGCACCCGCCGTTGCCGATCGTGGCCGCGGGCGACGCGGTCGCCGGACCAAACGCCATCGGCCAGGGCTACTCGATTCCGCCCTACTCCGCGACCATCGGCGTGCAATACAAATTCCGCGCGTTCGCACACGAGTCTTTCGTGAGCGGGGACTACGAGTACCTGGCCGGGGACAAGTGGGCGGATGCTGCCCTCGATCCGCGCACGTCCTCCTATGATCCGACGGCCTTCCCGATGGGGCGGCAGGCTTTCGCCTCGCTGCGGGCCGGCACCACTGTAGGCGACTGGGGCCTATCTCTATTCGTGGATAATCTGACCGATGCTCACCCAATCGTGAACTACAACCATCAGAACAACGCCTACGGCGCCGGCGGCGAATTGTTGGCAAGTCCGGCGTACCGATACATCAGTGTCCGCCCGCGAACAGTGGGCCTCACCGTGATTCTCCGACGTTAAAGGCTGCCTGCGGCGCCGACGCGTCTCGGCAGAGTTGGCGTATTTTTACGCTGTTGCGAACGAGCGACGTTTAACCGTCCGTGGTCAGCGCGGATGTTTCGAAAAAGCCTCGTATTGAGTGGCCGTAACAATTGAAACTCGGCCCGGGCAATTTGAAATTAACCCTCTCAATGGCCCGCGCAAGCTCTCCAGGTAGCGACGGCAAGAGTGCCGTGCTTGACCTAAAGGAGATTGCAACATGACTCATTTGACTTCGATTCGCATGAACATTCTCGGCCGCATCCTGCCTATCGCCTTCGCTGCGGGGGCGATCGCCCTCGGCGGCGCTCGGGCGTATGCCGCGGATTCCGACCCGCTCAATCCGGTTCAGCTTGACGCGATAACGGTTTCGGCCCCGACCGCGAAGGACGTCGAACGCGACCCGGCGACCGGCGCATTCATCCAGGAGGTGACGAGTAAAGCGACCGTTCAGGCCGACCCCGCCGCATTGGCGACACATTACGGCGCGCTAATGCTCAATTACAGTGTGCGCGACGCGGCACGCAAGGCGTGCGCTCAGGCCGATCCGTTTGAGGATGACGACGGCACCTGTGTGCATGAGGCCGTCGAGTCTGCGCAGCCTCAGGTGGACGCAGCGATCGCACAAGCAAGGAGCAACATCTCGGGCTAATGCCCGGTCATCTTGCGTCGATTGCGGCGGTCCGGAGGACCGCCGCACCTAGCGCAATCCCACGGAGCAGGTCTCGCAGATCGCGGCTCCCGAGGATTCCTCTCTCACGTCTCGCTTCTGGCCGGGATCGGGAGGCGGGGAACTGCCCAGGCGTCTCAAGCGCTCGATTTCGATATCATTGCGCTCCATCGTGAAGCCGTCCGATCCCTTTAGCTTCCAAACGATGACACCATCGGTAATGAGCTTGCAAGCCGCCCTTATGGCGGCGCCCAGCGAATCAGAAGTCACTATCTGACAACGATCGCGATATTTACCTGAGGGCACGGGAACTTCAGTGCAAAAAATCTCGTAGGCCACGGATAGCTCCTCCTTGTGTCACGCACCGATCATTCGCTCGGTGGCGTCGGCTTGGCGGTCCAACTCGAGAGAATGGCGGCGGTGAGTGGTCGATCCAGGAGAACCGCCCCACTTTACCCTCACGTAATCCGGGCCCAAAACCTCAGTAATTACGCCGCTCGCGCAAATTGTGGAGTTGATCAATTCGACCCGATCACCGATCTGTAGCGGCCGCTTTCCTTCCGTATGCATCAGTTCGGGTTCCTTTCCGCGATGGGCGTAAACCATAGCAAACGTCGCGCCGAAGCCGAATACGCAATTACCGCAAAAAGTGCGGATTTGGGTCACGGAATCACGAGTTTGCCGCGCTTTTCCCTGCGAAGAATGAACCGGCAGGCGCGAGCGGTGCTCCCGCGGGTTCGCGCCCAGGACGTCGACGGCGTGCGCGATCGATATCTGCTGCTGCATGACAACCTGCTCCGTTGCGGTGCGATCGCAGCAGCCCCGAGACGCCGCATCCCGGCAGGCGGCGATGACCTACAGCGGCGTGCGCCGCCTTGGAGGTAAGATAATGTCTCACTCCGAAGAGGAAAACCCCATGCCCCGAATGAAAGTCGTTCAGGTGTCCAAGCCGAATGCGCATCTCGAAGTCGTCGAGCGCGACATCCCGGAACCTAAGCCGCGCCAAGTGCGCGTCAAGGTGCAAGCCTGCGGTGTATGCCACAGCGACATGTTCACCGTGACCGGTGCCTTTCCCGGCATTCAGTATCCGCGCGTACCCGGTCACGAGGTGGTGGGCATCATCGATGCATTGGGGGCCGATGTACCCGATTGGAAAAAAGGCATGCGGGTCGGCGTGGGCTGGCACGGAGGCCATTGCGGGCATTGCCGCTCCTGTCGTCGCGGCGATTTCATCACCTGTAGCTACGGACAGATTCCCGGCATCTCCTATGACGGCGGTTATGCCGAGTACATGATCGCGCCGTTCGAGGCGCTCGCCGCCGTCCCGGACGATTTTAAATCCGATGATGCGGCGCCCCTGCTCTGCGCGGGCATCACGACCTTCAATGCGCTGAGGCACAGCGGCGCCGGTCCCGGTGATCTCGTCGCCGTTCTCGGCATCGGGGGCCTGGGTCACTTAGGCGTGCAGTTCGCCGCCAAGATGGGATTTAGAACAGTGGCGATTGCGCGCGGTGCCGACAAGGGGCCTTTGGCGAAGAAGCTCGGCGCCCACCTCTACATAGACAGCACCGCGCAGAACGCGGCCGAAGAACTGACCAAGCTCGGCGGCGCCAAAGTGATCCTGGCCACCGTCACCGACGCCAAGAGCATGAGTGCCGTCATCGCGGGATTGGGCATCGACGGCAAACTCCTGGTGGTGGGCGCGAGCGGTGAGCCGATCGAGGTTCCGCCCTTCCTGCTCATCGGCGCGAGGCGCTCCATCGCCGGTTGGCCGTCAGGTACTGCGCTGGACTCCGAAGACACGCTGAGATTCAGCGTGCAGTCGAACGTGCGCCCAATGATCGAGACCTTTCCCTTGGCGAAAGCAGCCGATGCGTATCAACACATGATGAGCGGCAAGGCGCGCTTTCGCGTCGTCTTGATACCTTAGTCGTCTTGATACGCTAGCGTAGAACCATCAGGGGATACGCAGGCGTAGTCGATGAGCGGGAAGCCTCGGAATTCCTCCTTACCGCATCACAGCGAAGGGAGTACATATGAATTCTGTTGCAGGTATGCTCCCGTTGCAAAACCGAATTCACTGACTCGCGTCGTTGTCTCTAATCGACATCGCCGCGGGCATCCCTATCGGATGCAGTAGAATTTCACCGAGCCGCCCGATAGCGGCAGCGCACAATCAAAGAAGTCAGATAATTGTCGCTCGATTGAATTCCGAATCCCGGTGCCCCTCCTCTGCCGGGTGCGCCACGCAAAATATCCGCATTGCCTTCACAAATTATGCGCTTTTTTTCCGCATTCGCTATATTCTACGGGATATAGCGACGACGTTTCCAGGGAGGAGAGACGATCGAAGAAGCGGGATGTCGGGATGTGTAGCGGCCAAGTAACCAACGAACAAAATTAATAGGTCAACAATTATGATGTCATGCAGGATAATTCCGATTGGTGTGCTGTTATTGTTGTTGAATTCGGGAACTGCTCTCGCGCAGACTGTGGCCGGCAATTCGACGCCTTCTGTGCTGTCGGATCCACTCGACCAAATCATCGTCACCGGTACACGTGAGTCCGGCCTCCGGGCGGCCGACAGCCCCGCCCCCATCCAGGTCGTCAGCGGCGATGCACTGAGGTCCGTCGGCGGCAGTCCGGATTTGTTGACCGCGCTCGCACAGATCGTGCCGTCCTTCGTGATGCAGGCCTTCGGCAACGACCTCGCCGGCGAGACCTTGCAGGCGAAATTGCGCGGCTTGAGCTGCAACGATGTGCTGGTGCTGGTCAACGGTAAGCGCCGGCATGGCACGGCGAACATCGAGATAGATCCGGGTGATCCGTACCAAGGTTGCGCCGGTGTTGATTGGAATTTCATTCCGCTCGACTCCATCGATCACATTGAGGTGCTGACGGATGGCGCCGCGGCGCAATACGGCACCGATGCCATCGCGGGCGTCATAAATATCATCCTCAAGAAAAACTCGTCGGGCGGCAACGTCTCGGGAACCTACGGCAACTACATGGACGGCGGCGGCAATACCGGGGACGTCTCGGCCAACGCAGGTTTCGCGCCGATGGAGAATAGCTACGTCAATCTGACCGCCGAGGTGCATCATCACGGCGACAGTAATCGCGGCGCGATCGACCCTCGGGTGATCAACGCGGCTGATTCCGGCACGTATCCCAACGATAACGTGATCAACGCACCCGGTTATCCCTACCTGAACGGCCAGGAGGGCGACGCCGCCTACACACTCAAGATTTTCTCCGGGAACGCCGGATTCGACTTCGGCAACGGCCAGGAGTTTTACGCCTTCGGCACTTACGGCGACAAGCGAGCCGCGGCGTACCAGAATTACCGCACGCCGAGCAAGGTCTCGTATACCGATCCCACCACCGGTGTGACGACCTATCCGTTCCCCTACGGCTTCGACCCGCAGGAGTCCACGCACGAGACTGATTACTCCGCCACGGCCGGCTTCAAAGGCGTGATCGCGCAGTGGAATTGGGATTTGAGCAGCACCTATGGCGCAGATAGACCCGACATCTATACCTTGAACACCATAAACAGTGCTGTCTATGGGCAAAATGGCATCCCGCAGCCGTCGAATTTCTATGACGGCTATTTGCAGACGACGCAATGGACATCGACGCTCGACATCAATCGCAACTTCGATGTGGGGATGGCCGGACCTCTGAACGTCGCCTATGGCGCCGAATACCGCCGCGACACTTACGGCATCGGCGCGGGCGTTCCGCTCTCCTACATCGACGGCGGCGCTCAATCCTACCCCGGCTTCACACCCACCGATGCCGGCGATCACGACCGGCGCAATGAAGCGGTTTACATAGATTTCGCCGCCAAGCCCATCGACCCACTGCGAGTCGATGCGGCCGCCCGCTACGAGCACTACAGCGATTTTGGCAGTGCAACCGTGGGCAAGCTCACGGCACGCTACGATTTCAGCCCACAGATTGCCGTCCGCGGCACGGCCAGCAACGGCTTTCGCGCGCCCACCCTGGCTGAGGAGTACTACTCGGCGACCAACGTGACTTCGAATACCGCGACGGTGCAGTTGCCGCCGAATTCACCGGGCGGCAAATTGCTCGGCCTGGGCAACGGCCTGCAGGCCGAGCATTCCGTCAACCTCAGCCTGGGCGCGGTGTGGCGGCCGACTCCCGGCGTCATCGGAACGCTGGATATCTACCAAATCACCATCACCAATCGCATTGTGCCCACCGGGGTGTTGGTGGGCACGCTCAACGGCGTTCCGCAGCCGTCGGCGGCCGCCGTCAATGCCGCCATTGCCGCGAACGGCAACAGTCTCGATCCTGATGTCGTGCAATCCGGCACGACCGGCGTCGCGACCTTCGCCAACGGCATCGATACCCGAACGCACGGCGCGGACTTGGTGTTCGATTTCCCGACCGATTACGCCGTCGGCCACATCGATTGGTCGGTTGGCGCGGAGTTCAACCAAACCGTCGTCACGAGAGTTCCGGGCACCCCCGCCCAATTGGTCGGTTTGACCTTGTACAACGCCACGGCTCTGTCCGATATCACCACGGCGAGCCCCAAATACGTGGCCAATCTCGGCGCCCTGTGGACACTGGGCAAGGCGTCGATTAATTTAATGGAAAAGATCTACGGACCCGCCTCCGAGTGGGAGAACGACGACGGCGACAATCCGCTCAATACTCTGGAATATTATCGAACGGAGACGGGCGTAACCGCGATCACCAACCTCGATCTCGGATTCCAATTCACCAGCTATTTGAAGATGGACCTTGGCGCGCTCAATCTCTTCAATCGCTATCCGGACAAGCTCAACGGCGTGCTGCGGTCGCATTACGATAACCTCGCGTACGGCGACAATCTGGGAGTGCAGCAGTACCCGTCCTTCTCGCCGATCGGCATCGATGGCGGGTTTTACTATGTCAGGGCCACCTTCACCTTCTGACGTCGGTAAGGTCGACTTCCGCGAATGTGCGCTGCGCTAGCGTACGTTCCGGTTATTCAAGGGACACCTGATCCGGCGGACGGCCCGCGGGCGTCTGGCGAGTCTCGGCGCGGCCTCGCCGTGCGGCTCAAGTTCGATGGCTTGCTTGAATTTAACCCCGGTCTCGCCACTGTCAAATGACCACTGTGGAACCGTACAGTTGGCGCGTGCGCTACCTCGCATAATCGCGGTTTCCTACGTGTATATCGGCGAAAGTCGATAGCACGAGCCGCTTCGGCGCGTTAAGAATCAGCCCCATGACGTACCGAGCCGCAACGGCGATCGACAACGCAACAGCCATGACAGCCGAGGCGGCGCAAATGGCAGTTGAGGCGGGGCTGCGCTACGTCTCGTGCAGTGAGCCCGGCATACGTCGCATGCGCGGCGGCAAGGGCTTCTACTACCTGACGCCCGAGAATCGCCGGCTGACTTCTGCCAATGAGTTGAAGCGAATCGTGAGTCTCGCGGTGCCGCCCGCCTACAAGAATGTCTGGATCTGCGTGAACCCGCGGGGCCACCTGCAGGCCACCGGCCAGGACGCACGCGGCCGCAAGCAGTATCGCTACCATCCGCACTGGCGGCAAGCGCGCGACAACGCGAAGTTCGACCGTATGATCGCCTTCGGCGAGGCGCTGCCGAAGCTGCGTCGCAAGCTCACTCGAGATTTGGCGCTCCCCGGTTTGCCGCGTGAAAAGGTCCTTGCGGCCGTGGCGGCGCTGCTCGATGTCACCCGCGCTCGCATCGGCAATGTGGAGTATGCGCGCGACAACAAGAGTTTCGGACTGACGACACTGCGCAACCGGCACGTGACTTTCGTGCGCGACGGACGCGCGGTCCTCAATTTTCGAGGCAAGGGCGGTGTTCAACACGAGATTGCCATCGACGACAAGCGCATCGTGCGCATCGTCCAGCGCTGTCAGGACCTGCCCGGGCAGCATCTGTTCCAGTACGTCGCCGACGACGGCAGCCGCTGTCCGGTCGATTCCGGTCAGGTCAACGACTATCTGCGCGAAGCGATGGGCGATGATTTCACGGCCAAGGACTTCCGGACCTGGGGCGCCACTCTTCGGGCGCTGGTGTTGCTGGCTCGAACTCCCAGGGATCCGGAGGCGAGCGAGAGCGCCCTGAAGCGGGCGATCGTCGGCGTCGTCAAACAGGTAGCCTCGGAGCTGCGCAATACGCCCACGGTGTGCCGAAAATCCTATATCAACCCGGTCGTGTTCGACGGATGGCGCTCGGGTGCGATCCACGGAGCCTTCGGCGAAAGCCTGGCCGGCGTCTCGACACGTAAGGCCGAGACGCTGGTACGGGACTTTCTGAGGAAGCAGTAGTCGGCCACGCGTCGATCCCTGAACCCTTGGCGGTGACACGGCCCGTGCTAGCGACGATGTCCTGTGGTGCAATGCAGTAGAGTGACGGCCGCTTCTATGCTGCGGTGCCGAAGCAGACGAGCCCGGCTTCGCATTAGTCCTGATCGGCGGGCGCCGCGGGCTAGCCCTTGATGCGGCCGACGCCGCGACGGTCCGTCTCGAGCGAAGCCGTTAGTCGCTGAAGTTCATCACGTACCTCCGAACGCTCGATGACCTGCGGGCTAGCGGCTCTGGCTGGCGGACCGTCACTTTTGCCGCCGGCGAAAAGATACACGACAAGTCGGATCATCAATGGACTCGCCGCCAAGATGACGGCCACACCGATGAAGCCTAGAAACGCCAACAGGTAACTCATAACGGCCTCCGCAATTCGCTAAATGTCATATTCGAATTGATCATAAGGCCGGGGCGGCGCGTTGAGTCGCGCAAGGAGCCGTCTTTTGATTTCCTTTCCAAATTGGGATTTCTTAACACCCGCCCGCGTTAAGTTTTCAGTCCCCTTGGGAACCTCTGAAGTGACGCGCGGCCGCCCGCCGCGAGCCGTTCAATTGCGCGAACGAGGGTCCTCACGCCGCCGAGCCCTCGCGCTAGAGCAAGCTGATGTCGCCCATGAGCTCGGCACCATAGATCGCCGAGACGAGACCAAGCTTTACCGCGTACCCGCCCACGATGACTCTCGGGCGACACGGGACGGAGAGCTTCGCGATGCGCTCGGCAATGGTGGTTACGCCCACGCATTGCTCGGCGAGGGCCATTGAGACGAGAATCAGCTTGGGCCGAGCACTGACGACCAGCGCGCTGAGTTCGTCCAGCGTGGGAGACGGTTCAAGCATGCGCGCCCGCAATCCCTTGTTCCACAACCACACGGTGAGGATGCGTATTGCCAGGGTATGCTTGTTGCCCGGAGCGTTCATCAAGAGGACTTCCGGGTCTCTGGAAACATCGGCGCAATCGTACCGTTTGTCCCTTACCTGGGCAGCGACCGAGTCGAATATATCATTGCAGTACGAAGTGAAACGATGCTCCTCGGCAACACTGAGCATACCTCGCTTCCATTCCTCACCGACCCGATACAGCATGGGCGCGATAATCCCAATTAGAATGTCGACAGGCCGGATGTTGACTGTCGCGGCGTTTTCAATAATACGCTCCGCCGCGCGCAGGTCGTTGCGTCGTCCGGCCTCGTGGAGTTGATGTTGAATATTCCGCAAGGAGTCGGCGAGCTTGAAATCGGACTCCGTGAATTCGAAGGCCTCGGTCTCGCAATCGGCGCACACTCCGTGGGTGACGGACAGGGTGTGATAATCCGGAATCTCCCCCAGAAAATGCTGACAATAGGAACACCACCTTAGCATGGCGGTTTCGCGACTTGATTCAGCCTTCTCACAAGCTCATTGCCGTTGGTGATCCAGTCTTTCGGATATCGGTCGGCATCGACAAACCAGTCCCGGGGTTAGCGCGATCAGGCTGTCAGGAGACTCTTGGCGCGCCCCCGTGAACGCCAGCCGCGGACACAATCCGCGATGTCCGACGCGGGCATGGGCCTCGCAATGAAGTAGCCCTGGCCTATGTCACACCCCATTTTAACCAGGAAGTTCCAGTCTTCCCGATTCTCGATCCCTTCTCCGACGACCTGCATTTGCAACTGGTGCGCCATGCGCAGACTTGCACTGCAGATCGCCCGTCGTGTCCCATCAACGGATGCACCATGTACGAAGCCACGGTCGACCTTGAGCTCATTGAACGGCAGATCACGCAACTGCGCCAAGGACGAGTGACCGGTGCCGAAATCGTCGATCGACAGACGGAAGCGCTTGAGTGACAGTCGACTGAGCACATCGAGCACGGTGCTCAGTCGACCCATTACTTGCCCCTCGGTCACTTCGAGAGTCACTATGTGAGGCTCGATGCCGACCTTGGCCGCGAGGGCTTCGGCAACGTCTGGAAAATCAAGCGAGGCCAGGTCATCCATCGATACGTTGACCGCGACATGCAAGGGATACCCCTCCTGCCACCAGATCTTGGCCTGTTTCATGGATTCGACGAGGACCGTCCCCGTCACTTCCGTGAGAAGTCCATGCTCCTCGGCCAATCCGAGAAATTGATCAGGCGGTATCAGTCCGTCCACTGGATGCTGCCATCGTACCAGGCTCTCGACGCCCACGATTTCACCGGTCGCGATTGACACCTGCGGCTGATAGTAGTTGACCAACTCCCCGCGAGAAATGGCGGCGCGAAGTTGCTCCCCACTGTATGAATGCTGGCTCGCGCGCTTGAGGCCGCTGTGGCCGATGTTGGGCTTGAGCCCGCTGATCAACTTGGCCAACTCGTGCGGCTTGACCGGCTTTTGCAAGTGGCCCAAGGTGGTCACGTGGTGCACCTCGAGCAGTTTCCCAACGCTTTCGAGAATACGGCTATTTTCGCCGCTGACCAGAATAACGCTGCCGCCGTACCGGCATTCCGTCAGGTATCGGATGAATTCGATGCCATCCATCCCGGGCATGTGGATATCCAGAAGGATCAGGTCAACCACCTGATCTCCGCCCGCAACCACCTCCAGCGCCTGTTGACCGGAGTTGCATGCCACCACGCGCGTGTAACCGAGTTGTGACAGCATGATGCTCAGGAGATTGAGCATCATGGGATCGTCATCCACTAGAACAATGTTTGCGGCTGAAGGATCCAGAGTTGTCACGGTTGCCTCGGGTGGCCCGTTCGAATGCGTCATCGGGCACGCAGCGCGTGAAGATAGCTCGCGACCAGCGACACTTCAGTCGAAAATCCGGGCATTAGCTCTGCCAACTGTTGCGGATTGCCTGCTGTCCCTGCGGCCTCGATCGCGGCGCAAATTTCACCTAATTTCAAGGCTCCGACGGCGCGGGCTGACGACTTGAGCTTGTGCGCGATATGAGCCGCGGCGGCTGCGTGTCCCTCTTCGTAGGCGAGGGTGAGCTCCGCGGCCGCTCGGCCGGCGCTCACCGAAAACACTTGCAGAAAATCATGTATGAGCCGTGGATCGGTTCCGACCAACGCTTCGAGAATGCTCACTTGAACCGGTGCTGACGCATCCGTCCGATCCGCCGTACATTCGGTGGCCGGGAGCCACTTCGCGAGCGTAGCGGCCAGCGCGGCAAGCGGCGCGGGCTTGCTCAAGTAGCCGTCCATGCCGGCGGCAAGACAGCGCTCCGCTTCCCTTTTTAATGCATTTGCGGTCAGTGCAATGATGGGGATGCGGGCGTGGCCGCTTTCGATTGTGCGGATTTTCGATGTGAGCTCGTAACCGTCCATTATCGGCATGTGCAGATCCGTCAACAGCAGTGAATAGTCGCCGCTCTGGTAGCGCTTCAGGGCATCGCGACCTGTACCCGCAACGTCCGCCGCGTAACCGAGCAGATCCAGCTGTTCACGAATGACCTGCTGATTGATTTCGTTATCTTCAGCCACCAATATCAACCTGCGCTGCTGTATAGCCTCATCACGCGACGGCGTGCGAGCTTTGGTTTCTCTATCCGGGTCGGTTGAAGCCTCCGTCTTCGCGGATGCGCGTCCGGCCGCTATCGCAACGGCCTTGATCAACGCACGACGATTGAGCGCATTGCCGTCGATCATGACGATGCCGTCGGTTTCGGCGCCGAGGCTATGCCGCTGGCCGCGCCCGATAACCACCAACACCACCGGCAGGTGGTGGCCATGACGGATCTGAGCGGCGGCCTTCAGTTCATCCAAAGCCGGCACTTTTTCACCGGCATCGACGACCCAAACCGCCAGTTCAGGTGCGGAGTCGCGTGTCTTCGCGCGCGCGGCCGCCGGATTGGGCACTCGGAGCACCGAGCCGGCATCCGCCTCGAGGTAAGCCGCCAGATCGTCGGCGAGGCCTGAGTGACTGCCGATGACGAGACAACTCAGATCACGGATCTCGGATACGCTCGAGGCCACATTGGCCGAATCGGACGCAAGATCGAAGGGCAGGCGCACCGAAAACGTGGAGCCCAGCTCCGCCGTCGTCTCAACGGCGATCGTCCCACCCATCAGGCGCGCCAATTGCTTGCAGATGACGAGCCCCAAACCCGAGCCGCCGTACTTCCGGGTGGTCGATGGGTCGGCCTGCGTGAACAATGTGAAGACCTTTGCCAAAGTGGCCTCATCCATCCCCACGCCGTTGTCTGTCACTCGAAACTCAATCACCGCTTTGCCTGGTAAACGATCCGCCAGCACCGCACGCACCGACACCCGCCCCGGCTGTTCGCGACCGCTCGAGAATTTGATGGCATTGCTGATGAGATTGATGAGGATCTGGCGCAGACGCGCGGCATCCCCCACGACCATCGCGGGTATGATCGGATCCACAAACACCGTGAGGGTTCCGCCCTTGCGTTGGGCCAGGTGATTGACCAAATTGCAACTTTTCTCCACCACGTCGGCCACCGGCATCGGGAGTCGCTCAAGTTCCAATCGACCCGCCTCGATCTTCGAAAAGTCCAAGATGTCGTCGATGATCGTGAGCAGCGAGTCGGCCGATTCTCGAATCAGGTTGACCAGTTCCACCTGCGGACCGACGAGGCTGCTTTGATTCAGCACGTCGAGCGTACCGATGATGCCGTTCATGGGCGTGCGTATTTCGTGGCTCATGCTCGCGAGAAAGAGATCCTTGGCACGATTGGCACTTTGCAGCTGGAGGTTCTTCTCTCTAAGTTCATCTTCGATGCGCTTGCGATCGGTAATGTCGCGAATCGCGCTCGATACCAGGGTGCCATCCGCGGTCTTGAGCACGCTGAGACTGATTTCCACCGGAAATTCGCTGCCGTCTTTGCGGCGGCCGTAGAGCTCCAGTCCGGCCCCCATGGGGCGCACACACGGATTGCAGAAATAGCTGTCACGGTGCCCCGCATGCCTTTGGCGAAACCGCGCCGGCATGAGCATCTCGACGTGTTGATGGAGCAATTCCGCCCGCGAATAGCCGAACAGCCTCTCGACCTGTGAATTGACCAGCTGAACCCGGCCGCTGCGATCGACGATGACGATCGGATCCGGTGCTGCTTCGAGCAACTCCCGAAACCTCCCCTCATCCTGGCGGGCGCGTCTTTGAAGTAGCTCGTTAGCCGCCTCTTGCTCGATACCCCGTTGTCTGAGCCGTATCGACTCAGTCACGTCTTCGACGCGATGGATGATGTTGATCACCTCACCGGCGTCATCGAGTACCGGCGTATTGACGGGGCTCCAAAAGCGCTCTTCGAATCCGCCTCCCGCGGACACGGGCCGTTGGATGTCGTACTTCTGCACGGGCATCGCGTCGGCGACGCGATTCCGCAGGACTCGCTCGAGCGAGGCGCGCACATTGTGCACACCATCGGCCGTAGTGTCGTGGGGATTGTCCGGGAAAATATCGAATACTGGGCGCCCCAGAACATCTTGGCGCCGAGTCATCGTGGCACGCAGATAGTTATCGCTCGCCGCGACTATGGTGAAGTCCGGCGACAGGATGAGATAGAGGTCGGGTGCGGATTCGATTAGCTTGCGGTAATCGGGCGCCGCAAGGCCGCCGCCGTGCGCGATGCTCTCCGAAGGATTCGCGGCCTGCATAATCACCTACGACAACTGACCAATCGCACGCAGGTGATCGTGAACGCGAACACATGTGTTTGTGACTAAACGCATTCCCTGCTTCCATCTCACCGACCCGCCTCGACAACGCGCCAGTAATGGATTGCCTGGCGCTTCCTGCATGTCCGCGGCTGCAACGATTGTGCGTCGTTCGCCGTTGCTAGTCCAATCGCGGTGACGCGTATGGACTCCTGCACACCGCCGCGCGGCCACTTTGTCGAGATGCTATTGAAGCTCGTGACATTGCGGTGCCGCCCTTCTAAGGATATCGGTCATATGAAGCCAAAGCGTAGGGCCACCTCTCAGAGTGGCGAGTTGCCTGCGGCGCGGTCGCGGATGGTCGCCTAGTCCGGCGCGCCGCAATAAAGCCGCTGAAAGTCGCGCCCGCACGCGCCCAGAGGCGCGGACCGGAAACATTTATAAATGATTGATTTCTCTCGCGAACACCCCGAATCGGGAAATGATGAGGTGACATTGAGCCAATGCTCCGTACGCTCCCCCGCGCTTGCCATTGCATGCGGCCGCGCCGCGCGCTCACCCAATAGCATCGCCTGCTGCAACACTGCGATGCAGCAACGCCTCTAGACCGAGTTCATGGGAGGGGTGGGCTTTTCGAGAAGCGCAGCATCGAGGAGCGCGCCGAGGAAATCCGCATCTATGGGCTTAGTGAGATGACGATCAAAGCCCGCCGCCGCCGCCCGCTCCTTGTCGGCGGCCTGTCCCCATCCTGTCAATGCAATAAAGTACGCAGACTTTCCCCAGGACTCCTGGCGGGCAGAGCGCACCACGTCGTAGCCGCTCATGTCCGGCATTCCGATATCGAGTATGACGACGTCAGGCCTGAAGCTCCCGCCCCAGGCGAGGGCGGCACTTCCAGAATGGGCGACCTTCACGTCGTGCCCCGCGAGCTCCAATAGCATCCCCAAGCTGTCGGCCGCGTCGCGGTTGTCATCGGCTATCAGGATCCGCGCCCGGCGATTCGGCGCTCCAGAATCAATCGAGATTTCAGCGGCCGGCGTTGAAGTGGCGAGAATCAGCGAACCGGGAAGCGTGATTTTGAACTCAGCTCCGAGCCCCTTTCCGCCGCTCTCAGCACTCACACTGCCTCCGTGCAGTTGTATCAGGCCTTTGACCAGAGACAGACCGATACCCAATCCACCTTCAGTGCCTTCCGCCGAGGCATGCGCTTGGGTGAACATATCGAAGAGATGCGGGGCGAGGTTGGGCTCGAACCCTATGCCGGTGTCACGCACCGCAATGACGATCCCTGTCGATGGTTTGGTGACAGCCAGATCGATTTGGCCGCCGCGCGGCGTGAACTTCGCAGCGTTCGTCAGCAGATTCGAAAGCGCTTGCGATAGCCGCAGCGGATCGGCATCGAGGTCGATGCGCTCAGCAGGTTGGCTTACCGTCAGCAGCAGCTCCTTGGACTCCATCAGGGGACGCACGGTTTCGACCGCGGCGGTGATCAGAGCAGATACAGTCACGCGCTGCTTCTTCAGAACCAGTTGGCCCCGCGTGATGCGCGAGACCTCGAGCAGATCATCGAGCAGGAGTGCCATGCGATGGGCCTGCCGATCGATAACCTCCCGCCCCCAGCGTTGTTGTTCGGCAGTGGCCTCTGCCTCCCCGAGTATCTTCACCGCGTGTCGGATCGGCGCAAGAGGATTGCGAAGCTCATGGGCGAGCGTCGCGAGGAATTCATCCTTGCGCTGATCGCGATCTTGCAATTGAGCTTCCGCCCGATCACGGGCATCGACTTGGGCGCGCAACTCCTCATTGAGATTGGCAAGCTGGGCGGTACGCGCCTCCACTTCTCGCTGCAGCTGCGCGGGGCTGCGCAATTGCATCGCGTGCGGTATCACCTTGAATAGTGCAAACATCGTGGCTAGGGAGACAAGGCCGGTGACTCCCTTGATCGCGCCGGCAAGACGATAGTCCGGACGCCAGACTGTCCAAATTTCCATGAGGTGCGTCGTCCCGCATAGAACGATGAACGCGGCGAACATGAGAATGATTCCCGGGAAAGGAATCTCCTTACGGCGTTCATGGACCAGGTAATAAAGCGAAATAGGAATCGCGTAATAGGCCGCGGCAATCAAGCCATCGGAGGCTACATTCAGCCACAACGTCTCGGGCTGCCAGAGATAGCACATGCCGTGCGGCATGAAATTTGGCGATGAGAAAAGCCAATCGACATAATTGTGCATTGCTCTTCCCCGCCTCGCTTGTGGCTGTTGATTCTAGCGAAGCGAGCGCCAAGTCGGGGAAAAGGTCGCGCCGGCGACCCAATGACGGGTCTTAGGGAGCCGAAGGGAAGCGCCTTCCGCCTGCTTCCATGCCGGCCGGTGCCGGGTTCGAAGAGCTCATTCCCGGGTGTTCGTATGCCGGGTGCAGCCCATTCGTCCTCGGAACGACTCGCGCTCTTCGGGCGTCATAGCTTGCCATTTCTCCCACTGGCGACGTCGATGCCAACCGGGAGCTCCCCGGAAGCCGCCGAATAGGATTCGACTCAAGACCAAGAGGCCGAGCGCATGTACATAGTCTATGGGGCGGGCACCCGTGAAAGCGCCGGTAGCCACGGAGTTCCAGAGCAGCATGACGAAAAAGGCAAAAAGAGGAACTGCCGACAGAAGCAAAACCGCCCGGCTCAGGACAAATACTTTAATTCGCATTTCGCACTCCTCAAAGATCGAGTTCGTCATACGCGGCGCGCAGACGCGACCGCAAAAAAATAATTGCGTAGCGCTTGCGGGCCAGCAACGTGTTCACGCTGAGTCCGCTTTCCAGACTCAGCTCCTTGAACGTCCTGCCTTCGAGCTCATGCGCTACAAACACTGCTCGCTGATTGTCTGGCAGCTCGTCGAGGGCATCCTGCAGCTCACCCAGCAAGGCGGATCTCGCGTATTCGGCCTCCGGACCCGCGTCTACCGCCGGCAGGAGAAGGTCTAGCTGACTGTCGTGTGCCTCATCCCCGCCCGGGGCCTCGGGGATTTGCTCCTCTTTCTTTCGTCGGAAGCGGTCGACGATGCGGCTGCGGGCGACTTGGAAAAGCCACCCGCTGACATGCTCGATCGAGATCGGAAGACGAAACGCCTCGACAAGGCCATATAGAACGTCTTGCAAAATGTCTTCTGCGTCGATCTGATCGCGCACCCGCCGGCGAATGAAATTCGCCGAGCCTCGAGCGCTCACGCACGACGATGGCCGTCAGGTCGTTGTCAGCCATGTCCGGCCGGCGCGTCAAAGACTCCATACCTTGGTAGACGTTTGAGGCTCAAAAATATTGTAATCCGTCAGAACGATTGTATTTCGTTGGCTCGTGGGTCTCCCGCGTTCGACGAGGTGGGCCAATTACTTTAAAAGCGTAGATCACGCCCACGCCTCCTCAGGGCTGGGCGCCCCCGGAGGGAGCTTCGGAGGACGCGGGCGCCGCCGCTTCTGCGGGGTTATTCTTCTCCTTTTCCTGCGCTGAATCGTGGTCCCACCAGCGCTGAGCGGCGGCCCGATCGAAGGGCGGGAGCGGTGCGGTCGCAATGGAGACGGAGGTCAACGCCTTGAAGGTCTTGTGGTACAGCGGCACATCCACGTCGGCGCGGTTCTCGATAGTGACGTCCCAGGTGGAGGTCGACATTCCCGCCACCGACTGGTCGATGAGTGGCAAGAGCGGACCGGCACGAAACTCCCCGGACTTACGAGCGCGGAGCGAGGCCGAGACCCGGCCTAGGTAAGTGATCGAGCCCGGCTGCAAATTGAAATCGGTGACCAGCGGAACCTGGAATATGGCACTGATCGGGAAGGCCCGAGCGAATCCAGTCACCGCAACCAGTTGGTATTGCCCCGGCTCGAGCGCCATACGGGTGAGAAATAGCGTGCGTCCGTCCTCGCTCACGAAGGCGTCCTCGTTCTTGTCCACCTTGAAGTTTTGTCGGTCCTGCTTGTTTTGCGCGTTTGGCTTCTCGACGTTCACCACGAACGGGACCGGCTGAAATCGACTGTCGTCCGAGCGCTTGACCTCGATCGCCACCAGCACGACGGCTTTCTTGGACACATCGACTGAGCTCGCGTTCTTGTCGAACGCCATATGATTGACGGTTGCACAGCCGCCCAGGGCGCAGCCGAGCAGCGCCACACAAGTGCGAATCAGCCTCATGGTTTCTCCCTTCTGGTCTGCCGGGCGATCGAAGCTCGAGGCCGGCCGTTCTTTCGCGACTCCCGCGGTTATCCTCTCAGGGAGCTCAAACGATGGCAAGCCCGCTTCGGGAGCAGGTCACAACTCCGGGTCGAGGCGCCGACGTTCCTGATAGACCTGGTAACGATCACGCGTGGGGACTCCAAAGGCCAGGAGGACAGCCCGGTGGCATATCGCTGCCGTTACGGATGCAATCCGAATGTTCGTGATTGTTTCCGGGGAAGGTGGTTCTTCAGCATACTTACCCGCCCTCCTTGTAGGAAATCTCACAGAGCGCAAAATAAATTGATGGAAACGCCGACCCATAGCCTGACATCGTTGCTGCGTCCCATCCCGATGGATACATTTCTATCAGCATATTGGGAAAAGAACTTTCTATTGGTGCAACGCGGCGACACGGGGTACTACGAGGGACTGCTCACTAATCAAAATCTGGAAGATTTCATCTCCTTCTCGGATGCGCGGTACCCGGCGATCATGCTGGCAAAGGAGGGCATTTTCTACCCGCCACAGGCCTATTGCGAAGACGTCAAAATGGGCCAGGTAACCTTCTCCGGAGTACTGAATCTCAAAAAGCTGTCCGCGGAATACGGCAAAGGCGCAACCATCGCGCTGACTTCATTGGACCGCAGCTGGAGGCCCCTGGGCGACCTTTGTGTGCGCTTGGAAGCGCAGCTCGACCACGGTGTCAAAACAAACGTCTACATAACAGCCGGCCAAACGGCCGGGTTCCCAGCTCATAACGACACGCATGACATTTTGTTGTTGCAGATAGCCGGCAAGAAGCTGTGGCGAGTCTATGAGCCCACCATCAAGTTGCCGGATGTAAGTCAATCCTGCGAACCCAAGAGCTTTAGACCTGGACCTCGGCTCGCGGAGATCGAGCTGCAGGCCGGGGACCTCTTGTATCTACCTCGCGGCTACGGCCACGCCGCGACCACATCCCGAAGTCACTCCGCCCATGTCACGATCGGCATCCATGTTTACACTTGGGCGGGTGTCTTGAAAGAGCTCGATCCGTCCTGCGTGCGATTGGAGGAGTTTCGAAAATCATTGCCACCCGGCTTCGCCAGCCGCGTTGAGCTTCGAACGGCAATGAAGGAACAACTGAAACGCATGGCGAGCGGGCGCTTCACGGACAACAATCTCGATCGTGCAATCGATTCAATCGTTCGCCATGTCAATCAGCAGCGGCGGCGCTTGCCTGGGCGCTTTCGTGCGGATGCGATTGTAATTTCGGTGAACTCGCTGCTCAAAACACCACCCCACCACCAATATCGCTTTTCGCGGCTCATCAACGAGCGGAACGATACGGCGGTGCTTACGCTCGACTTCGAGGGAAATACATATAGCTTTCCCGCGCAACTGGAGGCGGTGCTCAATGCCATGTGCAGTCGCGAGAGCTTTCGCTTGAAGGACCTGCCAGGCGGCCTCGACAGTGAGGCCATCGTCGGCCTTGCAGGCTACCTTCAGAGCATAGGATTCCTGACTCCAATCGAGTAATGGGCGGGTCAACTCGGCCGGTTGCGGCGTGCGGCGTGCGGCGTGCGGCAATCCGATTGATCGGAAATTCCTCCTCAAGTTCTACGAATGTCGGCCGATAGCCCTGATTCAAAGGGTCGCGATTGGGGTAATTATGTCAATTGGAAGCGTCAGCAGCAGCTCAGCCTCGGCTCTGTCCAGCCTCTTGAGCGCATCCAGCGCGGCCTCCGCGCAAAATACCGTGGCCGCGGCGACCTCGGCCAGCGCAGGCGCAGGCGCCGGCAGCACCTCGACCAGCGTGGCATCGACGGTGGCGGCACTGACGAGTCTCGCGACCGAGACGGGTGAAAGCGAATTGATCAGCAGCTTGGACGGCAATTCGGGCGCGTCGAGCAGCGTCACCTCGAGCCTGAGTTCAGCATTTCAGAATCTGATAAGCGCCCTGACGGGCAGCACTTCGAGTTCCTCCGGCGCCACAACTGGCGCGGCGGCCTCCACGAGCGCCGCATCGGCACAATCGATTATTTCATCGTTTATCGACAGCTCAATCGCGGATCTCGGCGGTGGCTCGAGTTCGAGTTCCTCGAGCACTTCGACCAGCGGGCTCGGCAGCATCATCGACACCATGGCTTGAGCCCCGGATCTCGTGGCCCGAATGGCTCCGGGCTGTCATTTCTGCGGTGAATGCAACTCCTTCAAGGCGCTCTCACTTTCCACGATTGCGGCAGCCTCCCCCGATAGATTCAACGTGCGCGCCAGCAGCAGGTAAGTGACTCCCGAGACAATGAGACCAACCAACCATCCCACGTCGACGCCCCCGAGCATTCTCGCGGCCGGCCCGGTGTAGACGTCCGGCAAGACGAAGAACGGCAGTGTCGCAATGAATCCGAGAACATACGCGGCCAGCCCACGAATACCCCACGCGCCGTAGATGCCGTGCGGCATGAACAAATGGGTGATTGCATAATGACCGCGGCGCACTAAGAAGTAGTCCACCAGATTGACCGACGTCCAAGGCACCAGCAGATAGAGCATGATCGTCAAGGTCGCGAACAGCAGCGAGATCGCGTTCGCTGTGATGGCGAACGTCATGGTCACCCAGGCGACGGCGACCAGCAGGATCGACACGATTCGGAGCCGCGGGGTCGGCTGTACGGTGAACAAGGAATTGAGTGCGGTCATCACCGTCAGCATGCCGCTATAAGCATTGAGCCCCATCGTCGCCAAGAGCGCCGTAACCGAAGCGAGCGCCATCATCACACCGAAGCCCGAAAAAACGGCATTGCCGGCATCGTGAAGCGCCACGAGGCCGTCGGCCGCACGAAGCCGCGTCGCAAGCCAAGCGCCGAGCGAAATGAGCCAGATCGCGGCGGATGTGGCGCCTATGAATACAGCGGCGATGATGTGATGGGGTCGTGTGCTGCGAGGCAGGTAACGCGAATAGTCGGATACGGAGGGCGCGTACGTGATGTTGTACGCAGCACTCGCGGCGAACTGCCCAATGAAGGCGACCCAGGTAAACCCGCCGACCGCCGGATGCGTCGCCGGCACCCGCCCGGTGATGATCGCCAGCGTGAGCAGCGTATACAGAGGCAGGCAAACCCAGAAGCACCAACGAAAGATCCGGTGCAGCCAGTCATGCCCATACACCGCAATGCCGGTCGCGATCAATGCAGCGATCCACGTGACGGTGGTTTCGTTCCAGCCGAGCATCCCATCCAGTCCGCGCGCGATCAGCACCGAGTCCGCAACGTTAAATCCTATGAACGTGAAGAGCGTTCCGATCAGCACGACGACCACGCCGCGGTAGCCGAACTGTGCCCGGGACTGGATCATCTGGGGTAGCCCGAGTTCCGCGCCTTGGGAGGCATGGAAGGCTACGAACAGCGTGCCGAATAGGATTCCGAGAGCGCCGGCAAGCGAGGTGAGCCCAAAGCTCAGGCCCATGCTCGGGCCGACGAACCCGATTGCAATCGTGAAAAAGTGGAAATTGCCCAGAAACCAGAACGGCACCTGGTCGATGACTTTACCGTGCCGTTCGTGCTCGGCGATGTGGTCGATGGATTTGTGTTCGATGCTCATAGCTTAAATGCCGCTCGACCGATCTGGTATGACTGGTTAATTCGATTAACCGACAACTAACGCTAAACCACCCCGCCCCACGCTTGCAAGCCATCCGCCAGTTGTGGCGCGCGCCCGACTCTGCCACAGTTCCGCACTGAAACTGCGGAGTACCATCGATGCCGAGGACCATCGCCGCCAGAAACCGGCCTGCAACCACCCGGGAGAGAATCCTCGACGAGGCCGAGCGCCTGATCGCCGTCAAAGGCGTGTATGGCTTCACGCTGCGGGACATTGCCGCCCCTCTCGGGGTGCAAGTGCCGGCCATTTACAAGCACTACAAGAGTCGCGACGACGTTCTGATCGAGGTTTCGCGGCGATTCATCACGTTGCTCTCCACCCAATTTGAGCTTCGACCCTGGTTGGCCCCAGTGGCCGCGTTGCACGCTGCGCTGGATGGCCTGGTGGAACTCTTGATGGCGCACCCGGCGTATGTACGGCTGGCACTCGTCGACTTCGCCACTCCGGGCGGCGGTATGGAATACGTCAATCGCGCGGCGGGAGGCTCTTTCAAGGAAAATTTCGTCCGCGGGCCCCTCGCCGCCATGCACGCGCGGCTTCGCGAGATTCTAAAGACCGGAATCAAGGGAGGCGAGTTTCGCGCCGTCAACGCGTCGGATTTCTATCGTCTGGTGAAGGCCTCTATTCTCATCCGGCTGGCATTTCCGGACGACGCATTGCTGCTTCGGCGGCCGAGCTCTGCTGAAGTGCGGGCGGCAAAGCGCTGGCTCTGGGACATTGCCGCCAGGCATCTCGCGCGACTGCACGGCAGTCAAAGCGAAGCGGAGCCCATCGCGCGTTTGCCCGGCCGGCGGCCCCGGCCCCGATCGCCTAAACGGTGACCCGGAGATCCCTGCGGCGGATTGACATTTCCGCCGACCCATTGCTACATTTGTGAATAGGTTAATCGGATTAACCTAGTTGGGGGACGCCACACGGACAACCACCGCCAAAAGTCGGCCGCAACCGCACTGGCGGATGAAGATTATCCGCGAAGCTGCAAACGCCGACAGAAGCCACTTCATGGGAGCAAGACGAATGGTTGGCACACATCGTGCGACACGGCCACGCGCGGCTGAATCGCGGCGCATGCTGCGAAAGCTGCGGAGAATCACTCCCCTGACGATAGGCGTCCTCACGGCCTTGTACGGAACCTGGGCGGCGGCCGCGGACGACAACACATTGCAGGAGATCATCGTTACCGCGACGCGCCGGTCGGTGTCGGCGCAGGATGTGCCTGCGAGCATTACGGCGATAACCGGCAAGACGCTGGAGCAGGCGGGAATTGCCGATGTCGCCGATTTGGCACGATCCCTGGCGGGCATCAATGTGACCGATAAGGGGCCATTTGGCGGTGTCAACGGCTCCACGTTGATCATCCGCGGCTTGAACAGCGATTCGACATCCGGCGAATTCATACAGTCCTCCCCTATCGTGCCGGCGGTGGCGACCTATGTCGATGACACGCCGCTGTTCTTCAATCTGCGATTGCAGGATCTCGACCGCGTCGAAGTCCTGCGCGGCCCCCAAGGTACGCTGTACGGATCGGGCTCTCTCGGCGGTACGATCCGCTACGTGCAAAATGCCCCGGATCCTCAAGCGTTCGATGCGAGAGTGGAATCGGGAGTGAGCAGCACCTCGCATACGCACACGCTCAATTACGACGAGAGCGGCATGCTGAATCTGCCGATCACCGATACGTTCGCCTTTCGGCTGAATGCGAGCTACACGGAGGAGGCGGGGTTCATCAATCAGCCGAATCTGTACGAATTGAACTCTGCGGGTGAGCCCATCGCCGCGCAGCCAGGCAACCTATTGAGTCCGCCGAAGACCTACTCGGCAGACGGCGTCAATTCCTACAGCTACCGCACGGCGCGGGCCGCCGCATTGTGGAAGCCCAACGATGACTTCCACGCGCAGCTGTCGTACTACTACCAATTGTCCGCGGCGGACGGGTACCCCTATTCCGCACCGTACTATGGTGTGAATTCCCTGTCATCGACGGATTACATCCCGGCGACGAACGACGATTATGTCGACCTCGTCGCGCTGACCATGGAGGACGAGCTCGGGTTTGCCACCCTGACATCGAACACTTCGTGGGCCGAGCACAAAAGTGCCGCCGTCGGTGACGTGACATCGTTGTACGACAACTTCTCGTTTTATCCCGCACTTTACGGCGCGAATCCGCGCGCGCTGGTCGTCGGACATCAGGGCTACGACGATAGGCCTTGGGCGCAGGAGATCCGGCTCGCGTCAAAGACCGGCGGGTCTTATGACTGGGTCGGCGGCCTGTTCTACAAAAACGAGCGGACCGCGATTCAAGAGCACGATTACTATCCGGGGTATCTTGATTATTTCAATGCCTGCGCACCGGTGTATGGCGCCGGCAACGGCGTCACGCCTTCGCAGTGCGGAATCGGTGAGACCGCTTACACCCCGGGATCGCCGCCCAGCTACATCGACGGCATACCGATCAACCAGGATCAGGCGTACATCGGCGACTTCCAAACGACTTATACGGACCTGGCGGCGTTCGGGGAATTCACCTGGCATTTTGCTCCGGACTGGAGCGCAACCGGCGGAACGCGCCTGTTCAAGCAGACAGTATCGCAGTCGCAGCAGACTGGACTTCTATTCGACGGGCCTGGCTACGTCGCCAACGAGACGATGAGCGACTCATGGCGCAAAGCGCTCTGGAAAGTGAACGTCGCCTATCAAATTGATCGTACCAATCTTGCTTACGCGACCTGGTCGCAAGGGTTTCGCCGGGGGGCCGTGAACGCGCTGCCGCCGAACGAGGCGGCCGTGGGCTATGTGACGAATCCCGGCCTCTTCAAAGTCTCGCCGGACACTGCGGACAATTACGAGATCGGAGTGAAGGGAACTCTGCAAAATCGCTACCGCTACTCGGCGGCGATATACGATATCCAATGGCACAACGTGCAGCAAAGCGCATTCCTGACCCCGCTCGCCCTGCCCGGTGCGATCAACATCGGCGACGCGTTTAGCCGGGGTCTCGAGACGGAATTATACGCCGTCTTGACCGACCACCTGGCCGCACAGCTTGATTATACGTACGATGAGACGAAGCTCACGTCGTTGAACCCGGTGGCGATCAGCGGCTTGTCGGTTCCGCCGCCCGCCATTGGGTCTGCCCTGCCGGGCACGCCGAAGAGTACTGCGGCAGTGGCGCTCGAATATGGGCATGTGGAAGTTGCGGACGGGGACTTGCGCTTCGCGGTGAATGCCCACTATCAGAGCGCTCAGATACCGGCATTGTCGGCAACGATACCAACCGTGGCTGGCTACACCATGGTCGGTGCGCGCACGAGCTACACGCGCTCGCATTGGACAACGACCCTCTATGTCGACAATCTGACCAATCAGCTCGGAATCAATTCCTATACGGACCCGGTCCAGTGGGGCAAGTACTATCAAGCCTTGGTATCGAGGCCGCGGACGATCGGCCTCACGATCGCTTACTCCGTCAAGTAGAACATAGCCTGACTGCGCAGGTCAGCAGATGCGCGGAAGTGGGTCCGTCCTCGAGCTCATCGAGCGAGCGCTCGCCGCCAAACGCGGTCCGCAAGATGACCTGGGCCGAGCCGTGGTCGATCTCGCCGATCAGCGCGGCGCGTGGCGCGACCGCCCGAAGAGCTGCCAGCGCCTGCTCCGCGGACTCCGGTGCGACGACTGCGAGGAGTCGGCCCTCGCACGCCAAATACAGAGGATCGAACCCGAGCAGTTCACACACCGATTGCACGGCGTCATTGACCGGAATTTGCGCCTCCGACAGACGCACGGTTAGCTGAGTCGCGCGCGCGAGCTCGTGCGCGACCGTCGCGAGGCCGCCGCGTGTGGGATCACGCATGAATCGCAAGCCCGCCACGGTCATCAGAGCCTGCGCCTGGGGAAGCACGCTCGCGGCATCCGATTCGAGATCCCCGCGCAAGCCGAATTCTTGGCGGGCCAGCATGACCGCGGCTCCGTGATCGCCGATCGGGCCGCTGACCAGGATGCGATCCCCGGGTCGCGCGCAGTCCGCCCCGAGGCGGACGCCTGTCGGCCGAAAGCCGATCCCGGTCACCGCGAGGTAAATCCCATCGCAATCCGAAGTAGCGTTCCGTCCGTCTTGCTTCATGGTGAGGTCTCAACTCACGCCTCGAAGCCGCCGCCGATCGCGGGAACTCTGATCCCGCGACCAGCGCAGCAATCTCAGCCGATAACGGGCGCATTGCGGGCTAGCTTGCCAGCATCGCCAACTGAAAAACTAGAACCGACGTGGTGGTGACGCCGACAGCCAACAGCGCCTGCGCGAGCCGTACGGCGAGGGTTTCGTTGTCCATGAGCCTTCTCCATTGATTGAATTGACCGAACGGCGCTCAGGTTGCACCGACGGCCAGCGCACAACAAATGGAATCCTTGACTGTGCATTAAGAGAAGCTAAACGGCATTCGTTTGAATAGGCCGCTCCGAGGCTCGACGGCCGGGCCGCCCGCCGGTCATACTCTCCCCGACAATCGGAGGAGACCTTACATGCCCGTGCTTCATCAGATGCAGGTGTCCGGCAATTGCTACAAAGTGCGGCTCGCCGCGCGGCAGCTCGGCGTGGAGCTCACGCTCAAGGATTACGGGCTGCTCGATGGATTCACGCGCAAGCCGGAGTTTCTCTCCAAGAATCCCAACGGCCGCGTACCGCTACTCGAGTTCGAGGATGGACGCACGCTGGCGGAGTCGGACGCGATTCTCTGGTATCTGAGCGAGGAGACGTCCCTGTTGCCCGCCGACCGATGGGGCCGCGCCGAGGTGTTGCAATGGATGTTCTTCGAGCAATACAGTCACGAACCGTATATCGCGGTCGCCCGCTTCTGGCTCTCATTTGCGCCGAAAGAGCAGCTCGAAAAGAGGCGGCACCTAATCCCAGAGTGGCATGCAAAGGGCAACGCCGCGCTCGGTGTGATGGAGACTCACCTCACGCGGCACGACTGGTTTGCCGGCGGCCGCTACTCGATCGCGGACATCGCGCTCTACGGATATACACATTGCGCGGCGGACGGCGGATTCGATCTTACTGCCTATCCCGCGGTCGGCGCCTGGCTCGAGCGGGTCGCAAGCGAACCCCGCCACGTGCCGCTTGAACTTGCCTGGTGATCGCGCCTGCGGGGGCAAAACTGTGATCGAACGCTGTCTCTGCGCTTTCTTGTTCTGCCTCGCTGTGGTGAATCCATCTGCCGCGAATACTCCCGGAGAGGTGCCGATCGGGGCGAAACTACGGGACGCTACTCTTCAGGGACTCAATGGTCCGACCCGGCACTTAAATTCCTTTCGCGGCAGGCCGCTGCTGATCAACGTGTGGGCGAGTTGGTGCGGACCCTGCAAGCAGGAAATGGCCTCCTTGGAGCGGCTCGCGTGGCAAGCGCAATATTTCGCGATCATCGGCATCTCGACTGACGATTATGCGGATAAGGCGAAGAGCCTTTTGAAAGGCACGAACGCGACCATCAACCATTTCATCGACCATGATCTCGAGATGGAAAACATGCTGGGCGCATCGCGGCTGCCGCTGACGGTTCTTGTCGACGCCGACGGTCGCGTGCTCCAGAAAATCTATGGCGCGAGAGAATGGGACGGCGCCGATGCGCTACGGCTCATCGATGAGACCTTTCACAGAAGATCCGGCCCGCGATAAAAGAACCATGGCCCGCTGACCATGCGTTTACTCGAGCCTCAATTCCTCAGCTGAAACCGCACGCGAAGCGGGAAGCAAGCGTTGAGCGGTCGCCCATCTTCGGTGCTGGCCCGATAGTGCCCGGAGCCGGCTTTGGCGAGTTGCAAAGCCCCCGCATCGAGCCTGTCGCTGCCGGAGCCTTGGATGGTAGTGGGATCAGACGTGAGGCGCCCATTCGCATCGACGCAGACGCGCACGACCGCGAGTCCCTGTTCCTCGAGGCGTCTCGCGGCTGAGGGGTAGAAGTCATCCGGGTTGGGGAATCCGCTTCCCGGGCCGCCTTGAACACGGGTCATCACATGAGGAGGTGTCTCAGGGCCGATCGGCGGCGGGTCGCTCGGCGGTTCCCCAACCTGGGGCGGGTTTTCCTGGGGGCGTTCGGTCGGCGGAAACTTGAGAATCTCCGGGTCGAACCAGATGTGTCGCGTGAACGTCGGTGCAGGGACCGGCGGTGGCGATACATTTGGGTGCGCTTGCGGCAGGCTCAGGTTCTGCAGGGGTGCCGTCAGCAATTTCTTGATGTTGAAATTCAGCCCCACCATCAGGCCATACAAGAGCGCGATATGCAGGCCGACGACGAGCGCCAGGGTGGCGGAGCGGCGTGAGAGGGGACGGAACTTGTCGTGCAGCAAGGGAATTGCAACTTTCGCCCCTGGGGCATCCCCGGCTAGCGCAGTTGTCGCTCCCGCGTGCTCCAGTGCGATCACTTTGGTGGCCCAGCAGCAACCGATCGCAAAGCGCGCACGTGACCAAGCTGATGGGCGTGCCCCCAGGTCGGCAAGCCACTCTTCCTCCAGCCGACTCGAGAGCGCTTCTGGAGCGCTCCGCGCGGCACGACGAATCATCCAATGAGTCAGTCTCTCCGGGCAAACCGCGCCTGTTTCGGAGGATATCGCCGCGGATGACTCGGGTCTTGCATCGTGCTCGTTCATGTGAAGACACCTCTACCGAAGCTTGCGAAGACTTCGCCGGCACGTTTGAGGCCGGTGTACGTCAAGCGATAGAGCCGACGGCGCGGGCGGCCGGCGCTCGAGGGGTCGATGGACTCCCATTGACTGGTGAACCAACCTGCGGCTTCCAGTCGTAGCAAAATTGGGTACAAGGTGCCTGAGGCGAGACCGCAGCGCTCGTGCACGTCGGCGCCGGAGAGTTGTGCCGTGGGATTCTCGAGAAATACCTCCAGCACCCGAAGCGTCTGCAGGGACATGCGCGGATCGCGAGCTACGTTACCCATAGTAGTAAGTCTATATAGGGGGCCAGGAGAATGCAAATTTGAGACTATTGTCATGTTGCTCGGCAAACCCGGTGGCCTAAGACATGGAAACGATTGGCAACGATTTGCGCCAAATGCAGCGCACGCCGCTCGCGGCCTCGCACGTCGAGGCATTGCGTGCCGCCGGCAAGGTTGTGACCTATTCGGCGGGAGTGTTTCTGGCACGGCCCGGTGAGCCCGCACATCGATTCATCTATATCGAGGACGGGGAGATTGAGGTAGTCAATCCCTATACCAACGAACGCCATCTGCCCTTCACGCTCGGTCCGGCGCAGTTCATGGGAGAAATTTCGTTCCTATACGGCGGCGCATGGTCAATGTCGCTACGCACCGTTCGCGATACCCGTGTCATTGAAGTGCCGCGTGAGGCGATGCGGACATTGATGTCCAGGATCCCTGAGATGTCCGATATCATCATCACGGTTTTTGCGGCGCGACGACGACGACAGATCGAAGAGAGAGACGGCAGCCTGCAGCTGATCGGAGAAGAAGAGGACCGCGACGTACGCCGGATCGCCGCATTCGCCAGCCGCAACCGTATTCCCTACACCTCCTTGGCGCTGGGAAGCCCGGAGGCACAAGCGATCGCCGCAAGATGCCCGATTGCCGCGGATCGCCCTGCGGTCATATTCGGTGCTGGCGTCGTCGTGGCCGACCCCACGCCGGAGAAGGTCGCGCGGCTCCTTGGCCTGAATCTGGACTACCGGGACGACGAAGCGTTCGATGTGATTATCGTTGGCTGTGGACCGGCCGGGGTTGCCGCCGCGGTCTATGCAGGGGCCGAAGGTTTGAGCGCGTTGATTGTCGAAGACACTGCAATCGGCGGCCAGGCCGGCACCTCGAGCCGGATCGAGAACTACATGGGGTTTCCGACCGGTATTTCCGGTGCTGACCTAGTCTGGCGCGGCGAGGTGCAGGCAATGAAATTCGGGGCCCGCTTCGCAATGCCACGGCGCGTCGTACGACTGGAGCGGCTCGAGGATGAGAGCTTCTGCGCCACCTTCGACAGCGGCCAGCGCGTCCGCGGCAAGGCGGTGGTGGTCGCGACCGGCGTGCAATACCGCCGGCTGCCGATCGACCGCCTTGAACAATTGGAAGGCGCGGGCATTTATTATGCTGCGACCGAGATCGAGGCGCGTTACTGCAGGGGAATGGAGGCAGTCATTATTGGCGGGGGAAACTCCGCCGGACAGGCGGCCATGTTTCTCAGCCGATCGATGCGGTGCGTCCACGTGCTCGTACGCGGGTCGTCCCTGGCCGCGTCGATGTCCTATTATCTTGCGAGCCGCCTCGAGGCAGATCCCAAGATCTCGATCGAGTTCGATTCCGAAGTGACGGCTTTGCATGGCACGGAACAACTGGAGGCACTGACCATCCGTCACGCCAAGTCGAATACGACGCGCCTCATCAATACGAACGCGCTATTCATCATGGTCGGCGCCTCGCCCAACACGGAGTGGCTTTCCGGCCTGGTGCGCCTCGACGAGAAGGGATTTGTGATCACTGGAGCGGGCGTTGGTCCCTCGGCCTCCCCTTTCGCCACCTCGATGCCGGGCGTCTTCGCAGTCGGTGATGTGCGCGCAGGGTCGGTAAAGCGTGTTGCGTCCGCCGTCGGCGAAGGATCAGTCGTGATCTCCAAAGTCTGGGAATACGTCAGCCGAAAAGCTTAGAGCCGGCGATCGGACTTCCATTAGCGGATCAAGCTCCATTTCTCGCGCACAAAATGACAATAATTGCCGCGTTCCGCCAATAAGGCCGCCTCTACAGCACATAGCATGTGAGACAGCCGCTCGTTCTCTCACGCTTTTTTTACATGAGGAGGCACGCCGTGAAAGATGCTGCTCCGTCGTAGCGGCGGCATTCAATTGCCAGCACGCCAGTTCTATACAGAGGGGGACCTGTATTCGATCATACTCTTGAAAGCGGGGCCGACGCGACCCGCCGAGGAGCATGCCATATGAGGTCAACACCGGGCGCGGTCACAGTGCTGGACATCAACGAGCGACGTAAGGACAGGTAGGTTCCGTGACGACCCCCAGCGCTCGCGAGCAAATCATGGCCGCAGGACTGCGGACTGTCCTTAGAAAAGGCTATAACGGCAGCGGCATTCAGGAAATCACGGCCTCGGCCGGCCTCCCGAAAGGTTCGTTCTATACCTATTTCGAGAGCAAGGAGGCACTCGGCGCAGAGCTCGTACGGCGCTATGGGGAAACCGGCCCGCGGCACCTTGGCTTGGAAGACAAGTCCATCCCGACGTTGGAACGTCTGCGACGCCATTTCGAAGCGATGAGCGACCTTTACATCGGAATGAACTACGAGGGGGGCTGCTTGCTCGGCGATTTCAGCGCCGAGCTTGCCAATCAGTGCCCCGTGATCTGCGCACGGCTGGCCGCGCTTTTTTCCGACTGGACGCAGGACATCGAATCGGCGATCAGCGAGGCTCAACGAACAGCGGCGATCTCAACGAACAGCGGCGATCTCAACGAACGCCCATGCACATCGCCTGGCGATTTTCCTTTTGGATTCCTATGAGGGCGCGGTCCTGCGCGCCAAAGTCGAGAAGAGCCGGCACGCGTTCGATGCGTTTATGCGCGTCGTGTTCACGCAAATTCTGGCGTGAGACTCGTCTAAGCAAGTGCGCAACAATTACCGCAATCCTGGCATGGTCGGATTCGCAAGCACGGCTAAAATCAATGGCACGACAGGCATTTCCTCATCATTGGTATGGCATCCATGAAGCGACTCCCGGGCCTGCTGGCTGCCGCGGCATCTGTTATCGCAGCCCTGGCATACGCCCGCGCCCCCGGCGATATCGCCTTCCACGATACACGGGTGTTCCCCGAAAGCCTCGGTGCGAGTCGCGGCGGAACCCTTTACATTGGGAGCTGGAAGGGCGTCGTCTATCGAGCGCTCCCGGGTGAGACGCTCGCAAGACCGTGGATCAAGCCCAGCTCGGCGAATGGCCTATTGACGATCCTCGGTGTCCTCCCTGACGATCGCGCGGCGTGGGTGTGGGTATGCTCGGTGCCCGCGCCCGCACGGGACCCGCCGGCGCCCGGTACTTCGGCGCTCATGGCTTTTGATATGAAGACGGGCGAGCAAAGGCTCAATCTGCCGTTTCCCGCTCCGGCCTCGGTCTGCAACGACATCACCCTGGCGAAGGATGGAACCGCCTACATCTCCGATACGCCCAACGGACGAATCTTTCGAGTGCGGCCCCACACGAGGTCTTTAGAGCTATTCGTCGAAGATGAGCAACTGAAGGGCATCGACGGTATCGTCTTCTCCGGGGACGGCACACTCTATGTCAATTCGGTGACTTCCAATCGATTGTGGCGAATCGCCATTGATCGTAATGGCCATGTCGGAGCAATCACCCAACTCACACCCTCCCAGCCATTGCAGGGTGCGGATGGGTTTCGCCTGGTTCGCGGCAATGTCTTTTTGCTCGCGGAAAATGCCGCCGGCCGCCTCGACGAAGTGCACATCTCCGGTAAGCGAGCAATGATCACGGTCATCAAAGAAGGTCTGGACACGCCCACCTCTGCCATCGCACTCGGACACACGATCTATGGGGTGGAAAGGAAGATCGAATTCGTGAACAACCCGGAACTGAAGGGCAAAGATCCCGGTCCCTTCAAGATATTCACATTGCCATTGCCGCCTCCCTAGAGCAGCTCATGCATCCGCGGGCAACACCGCGTATAAAAGTTGGACGACACCGTGATCGAGCACGTCTGCTGACTTGAACGTCAGCCTCACGACCCCTGCCAGGCCGTTGCGATAATCCACGATCCCCTGAATTTGCTCCGCTCCGTCGAGCGCCGGAGCGACCAAAATTCGCAACTCGTCGACGACCTGCGCGGCCAGGAAAGCGCCGTTCGTTTTGGCGCCGCCTTCGACCACGAGGTGCTCAATGCCGAACTCTCGACTGAGCACATCCAGCAGGCGCGGGAGGTCGAACTCCGCGCCGGCAGAGACAATGTACGAGACGCCATCAGCTGTAAGTTCGGCCAGATGGCTATCGGGGGTACCTGGACCCATGAGAACGATGACGTGATCGCCGCTCACTTTCCCGCTCTGAAAGTGAAGCTTGCCAGAAGGGTCGAGCGCAACGGCGAACGTGGCCGCATCCGTCTTGGCAACGTGGATCGGTCGTTCGACCTTCCACGGTCCCGATGGCGCGTGGGGGCCGGTCTTGCTCATCTCCGCCATCGTGACACGCCCGACCAGCCAGGCGTTGGCCTGGAGAGAGGCTTGGACTTTCTCGTATTGCGCGGACCAGTCGCGTCTCGTACCGTCAGGACTGGCGGTGAAGCGACTGGGATGCAGTCGGCCATCGATTGAAGTGACCATCAGTATCGAGACATGAGGTTTCATCACACTCTCCTGGTAAACCAGTATCTATGGGATTCTTCCCATCAATGCGCGTATAGAGTGAAGACAAAGTCGCGAGCTTTGACCGGTACGTGACAGGCATAGCAGGTGTTGAGCACCGCCTCATCGGCAGGTTTGCCATCTTTGAATTGGGCAAACCCCCAACCACCGGTCGAGGCGTATTTTGCGGAGTCTTTGACCATGAACTGCACGTTCGTGGCAGCCCCCGCCACGAAGGACTGATGACGGCCGAAGACTTTATTGTTCTCCTCCGATGGGACATAGCTCCAGGCGAGCCGAGCAATGATGCTGCCATCCGGGAACGGAAGCCTTCCTTCCCGGTAGGCCTTGATCGCTATGTCATTGCCTAAAATGGCGCGCAGATCATTGAGGCTACCTTCTTCGTGGGCCACCGAGATCAGCCTCCAATCACGATATCCCACAGGAATTGTGATTCCGAAGATCGGAGCCGCTTTTCCATCGGCCCGCGCAGATGCAGAGCCCATGTAGGCGGCTACGCCAGCCAGGGATACAAACGCAATCAGTGCGAAAATGATCCGTCTCATGGCATCTCCTTCAAGTGAGGACGGCGCGCCGCGAGGCGCGTCGACGAGACCGCGCTGCTCGTGAGCCAGGGTGCTCACGCGACAGATCCTGCCCTCTCCGAGCATAGGTTGCTCAGTGGACCCTACCGCGTCATGATAGCCCAGCTGGAGCGTGGCCAGCCCTTCGGCGGCTCAAGTCGTTCGGAGCAGCGGAAGAACGAGATAAACCGGCTTCACGGGAGAACACCCAATGAGCGAACATCTTCATCACAAGCTTGCGGTACTCCATCAAAATTTGCTGCACGGCAAATTGCCGCGAAGCATGCGCTGGACTGACGCCGTCGAATTGGTTGAGCATCTCGGTCAGGTACAGCCACAGGGTGGCGAGGAGTTCGCATTCGCCATCGGAACCGAACGCGAATTGTTCAGGCGCCCGCACAGCGCCGACTTGGGGATCGATGAGGTCTCGCGTCTGCGCAAATTCTTGAAGGCGGCGAGCGGCGAATCCGCCGAATCGCAGGCGGTTCACAATCCAAGGACCATCGTTGCCATTGATCATCATGCCGCACGTGTGTTTCAGGATGCGAATCTCGGCCGCCAATCGGAGGTCGATATCAAGCCCTACGATCCTCATCACTTTCATCACCATTTGATTCATAGAAAAGAAGCGCATTACGAAGGCGATCGAGTTCCCGAAGAGAGCTCGTTCTACAGGGAAATCGCGGAGGCATTGGCTCCCGCGAAGGAAATCATCCTCATTGGGCATGGAGTCGGCAAAAGCAGCGCCCTCGATGCTCTGAACGATTACCTGAAGAAACACCATTCCGATATTGCTGAGCGGGTCAAGGCGACAGAAATAGCGGATCTCTCCGCGCTGACCGAGCCTCAGATAGAGGCCTTGGCGAAGAAGGTCGCAGGCGGCAAGTGAATTGAACGCTGATGGTACCCGTGGCCATCGATATCCCCCGGCCTGGGCGAGCGCTGGGCTGGTCAGCGCCGTGCTCGGTGCATGTATGGCAGCCGCATCCGCGGCTGACGCGCCGGCCCCCGCCTCAACGGCGCAAAGCGCTCTGAAGCCGCTCGATACCGCGCAATTTCAGCCTGATGACGACGTCAAGTGCCTCTCCGACGTACTCGAAGCGGGTAATCCGGCGCGAGGCCCCTCCACTATCCTTCTGAAAGCGACGCCCGGGTGTGTCGTCCCGTGGCACTACCATACCGCCATGGAACAGGTTGTCGTGATCCGCGGCCGGCTCAAGATGGAGATGACTGGCCACTCCGCTACCACGTTGGGGCCCGGCGGGTTTGCCGCGATGCCCGGCAAGATGGCTCACCAATTCATCTGCAGTGGCAAGAAAGAATGCTTGCTCACAGTCATGTTTGACGGCACGTACGACATTGTTTGGGCGCCCTCCCACTAGTCGGGATAAGCCGCGGCGTGCGCCTCCGTTACTGCCCCCTCCAGTGGCCGCCCGGCACGATAGCCGTCTAGATTGTGTGGCCGCTCAACACCCGGTTGGAGCCGCGGGCAAGGTTCCGGCGCTCCGATCACCATTCGCACCGGCAGGCGCTCGGCGTAAATGGGCAGCGCGTAATCCTCATCGTCGTCGGCGACGCCCTTTGCACGAATCTTGGCCGATGCCCGCTCGATGTCCATCATGACGACGGTTGTTGCATTGATTTCCTTTTGCGTGCTCGCGCGCAGTTGCGCGGTGCGCCCGGGAAAGAAGCGGTCCACCATCATCACGAGCGCGCGCCGCTTCTCCTCCGGATCCTCTACTATGCTTGCATGCCCGAAGGCCATCACTGAGCGGTAGTCCGCTGAGTGATTGAAGCCGCAGCGCGCCAGGACGAGGGAGTCGAGGTGGGTCACGGTGAGGCACGTGGGCTCGCCGTCAGAAAGATTTTGCAACATCCGGCTCGAATTGCTGCCGTGCCAATACAGGCGCGTGTCCTCACGCCAAAAAAGCGTGGGAGTGCAGTACGGATTCCCCTCCACCACATAGGACACGTGACACATGGCCGCGGCGTCGAGCACGGCGTGAACGGTCGCGTGATCGTAGAAGCCACGGTCCTGCCGCCGCTTTACTTTGTTCACGCCATCGACCGGATAACTGGCCGCCGTCTCTCCCGACATTGGTTCACCCCTGGTTTGACCACCGCTTGTATCGGTTTGAGTCTTGTAGCACGCTGCAAATGGTCGCTGCGAGGTCCAATTTGAAGCGAATTACGTCAACCACTTCCAACCGTCGCCACAATGTCCTGGATGTACCCCTCGGACTGGACCGGACCCTCGGTAACCAGTCACTGCAGGTACACGCCAGTCTGCGGAGTGCGATTCTCGATGGCCGGCTGGCTGCCGGATTGCGGCTGCCGTCGAGCAGAAGCCTGGCCGAGCAGCTGGGTGTTAGGCGCAATGCCATCGTGGGCGCTTACGAGCATCTTCTCAGCGATGGTCTGGTCGAGACACGCATCGGCGATGGCACCTATGTCGCCTCTCGGCTGCCAACCCGGACGGGTCAAAACGCGGTTGCGCCCTTTGTGGTCGCCACAAACCGGCGGGGCGCGTTTGCGCTTGGCCAGACCTACTCGGATCCGGTGGTTCTGCGGCGTCTTGCGAGCGCAGCTCGGCGCCGGATCGCCACGGCGAAGGCGGCGGATCTCGGGTATGGTGATCCACGCGGTGGCGAAGAGCTGCGCCGGCAGATCGCCTTACATCTCGCCGCGAGCCGCGGCATCCGCTGTGACCCGAGTTGTATCCTCGTCGTGAGCGGGACCCAGCAGGGTGTGCGCCTGTGTGCCGATGCACTCCTGCGTGCCGGGGATCGGGTGTGGGTCGAGGATCCGGGCTATCCGGCGACCCGCAACACCCTTGCAGCCGCTGGAATGCGTCTGGTGCCGGTGCCGGTTGACGCGGAAGGCATTGATGTGGCTGCGGGCAGGCGGCTGGGGCGGTCCGCAAAGGCGGCGTACGTCACGCCATCGCACCAGTTCCCGACCGGAGTTACGATGAAAATGGAGCGGCGGATCGCGCTCCTTGACTGGGCGCGAGCCTCACGAGCCTGGGTGTTGGAGGACGATTACGACAGCGAGTTTCGCTACGCCGGACCGCCGCTGACGGCGCTCGCGGGTATCGATGGGGCCGATCGCGTCATTTATATCGGTACATTCTCGAAGACTCTGTTCGCCGGTCTGCGACTCGCCTACCTCGTGCTCCCGCCGGCTGCGGTGGAACGGGTTGTCATGGCCCGCGCGGCGCATGATCGCTTCCCGCCGAGCCTTGTGGAAGGCGCCGTCGCCGACCTGATGGCGGACGGCATACTTGCCGCCCACGTTAGACGGATGCGCACTCGCTATCGCCTCGCTCGGGACACGATTGCGAGCGCTTTGGAACGAGCCGCAGGTGGAACCCTTCAGCTCGTCGTACCGACACAAGGTCTTCATATGCTGGCCCTCCTCCCGGCCGGACTACCGAGGGATGCCGCAGCCAAGATTCGTGCGATCGCCAAGATCGAATCTCGGCTACTCTCGGAGACGCGGCTCGTACAGTCCGGGCCAAACGGCTTCATCCTCGGCTTCGCCGGCCACGGTATCACGGAGCTGACGGCGGCCGCGAATCGACTGGGTCACGCGGTTCAAACCTACCTTGGCATGTCCGCTTCCTCTAGTAGGTCACGGCGCGAGCGCAACGCGTGTCCGCCTCTCCTATCTTGTGGTCGTGGCCTTTCCATCTAGAATGTCACACAAATGTCATCGAAATTACGTACTGCGCCGCAAGAAGGTTCCGGTCCTCGAGATGGACGCGAGCTGGAATGGCAGCTGGCGGCGACCGACCTCGGGATCGTGCGCCACTGGCTCGCCGACCACGGCAACATCGATGGGCTCGTACTCGAGCCGCGCTCCACTCTACAGATCATCGATACCTATTTGGATACCGACGATTGGCGAATTTATCGCGCCGGCTTCGCGCTGCGCGTCCGCTCGGAGTCCGGCAAATCGGAAGCGACGCTCAAGTCGCTGCATGCGGCCAGCGCCGGGATCGCGGACCGCCGGGAGTTGACTGAAGCCCTGGAGAGCTCAGCGAGCGAATCCATTGGCAAATTGACCGGGCGGGTCGGAACGCGCGTACAGGCCGTGACCCGCGAGCATGTCTTGCGGCCCTTGTTCGAAGTGCGCACCACGAGGCAGAGGCACTCCATCCGCAAAGCAGATGAGGCGCAGCCACTGGGCGAGATCGCCCTCGATGATACCGTGATCGCGCGCCCGCACGGCGAGCCCGAGACCCACATGCAGCGAGTCGAGGTGGAAGTCCTGGGCGAGGATCAGAAGTCCCTGGAATCGCTGGTGAACACGCTCCGCGGCGACTGTGCACTCGAGCTGGCGTCCGACTCGAAGTACTCACAGGGCCTCGAGGCGGTAGGCCTGGTACCGGCGCCGGCGCCCGCATTCGCACCGACGGACGTGCTCGGGTCCATGCCCATGGTCGAGGTGGCTCGAGCGAACCTGCGACGATACCTGTCTGTCTGGCATTCCCACGAGTTCGGTGCTCGCCTGGGAGACGACCCGGAAGAACTGCACGATATACGCGTGGCCGCTCGCAGATTGGATGGCATCCTGCGCCAATTCAAATCCTGGCTGCCGGCATCGTTTTCGCGGATCCGCCTGATCCTCAAGAAGGTACTGCGTACACTCGGTGATGTGCGCGATTTGGACGTCTCTCTCAGCGAGTTGGAGATATTCAGCAGCGAGTTGCCGGAATCGGATCGCACCAGCATCGAGCCCTTGAAGCGGCATCTCCTGTCGGAGCGCGAACGGGTTCGGACCCGGATGCTGAGCGTCCTCGATGCGGTCTCGGTTCAGAGCAGTTTCCAAAAGCTCGCGTCATTGCTTGCCGCAGCGCCTTCCGCAGTGCAAGAATCGACGGGAGAGCTTGCGCTGAACGCGGCCCCGGACATGCTCCGGCTGCGCTACCGCAAGCTGCGCAAGCGCGCGGACAAACTCACGCCGGATTCCTTGACCGAGGCGTACCACGAGGTGCGCGATCAGGTGAAGAAGCTGCGTTACGCGCTGGAATCGGTCGCCGTCATCTACGGGAAATCTGCGGATGAGATGCTGCGGGCGTTGCACCGCTGGCAGGAGAGCCTGGGAGTGCAACAGGATGCGGCCGTGGCGAGCCGTCGCCTGGCAGCTCTCGCCGTCTCGCCACCCAAGGGCATTCCGCCCGAGACCTTGTTCCTGATGGGGCGGCTTGCGGAGCATTATGTGAGCGCGGCCGCGCAAGCTCGCAAGCGGAATGCAAAGTGTCATCGGAAAGTTCGGGAAGGATGGCGGAGACTGCGCGGTAGGTTCTAACGATGGAATTGTTGATCATCCGGCATGCCATCGCATTTGAGCGTGATCGGCGTCGCTGGCGCGACGACGCCGCAAGGCCGCTGTCGCCGGCGGGAATGAGGCGCGCGCGAAAGGCGGCGGGCGGATTGAAGGAATTCACCAAGGCACCCGATCTGCTTCTGACGAGTCCCTTGGTGCGCGCCAGGCAGACTGCACAGATTCTCACGGAGATCGCCGGCTGGCCGGAGGCTGAACAGGCGCCCGAGCTCTCGCCGGGAGAAAGTGCTTCGGCGGTGCTCGCGCTGCTCGGCAAGGTTCGCGGCAAACGGGTGGCGGTCGTCGGCCATCAACCGGAACTAGGGACCCTGCTCACCGCGTGCCTGATGGGAGACGGCGAGGTCCTGCCCATCGAAATGAAGAAAAATTCCGTCGCCTGCGTGTCCTTTGAGGGCACGGCGCGCGCTGGACGAGCCGCGCTGAAATGGCTCGCGACACCGCGCATGTTGCGCGGCTTTCGGCACGATCATTGCTGAACGCTTAGCGACGTTTGAACGCCGCCAGTTTGCTCTGCGTCTCCATGAATTCCCGTCGGACAGGGCGCGCCGCCACTTCGGGGCCGGGTCCCACAAATTTGGCGATTTCACCAGGAAGCACCGCCGGACTGCAATAATAGCCCTGAAATTGATCGCAACCGAGCTCGCGCAGCTGCTGCAGCTGTGCCGCGGTCTCGACCCCCTCGGCCACGACCTTGAGCCGCAGACTATGAGCGAGGGAAATGACCGCTTTGACAATCGATGCGGCATCCGCGTTGGTCGTCAAATCGTTGATGAAGCTTCTATCGATCTTCAGCTTGTCGATCGGAAAGCGGCGCAGATAACTCATGCTCGAATAGCCCGTTCCGAAATCGTCGATCGACACGAGCACCCCCATGCGGCTCAGCTCCTCCAGAATCTCGATTGAGCTCTCGACGTGGTCCATCACCGTCGTTTCGGTCAATTCTATTTCGAGATATTGAGGCTCCAAGTCATGATCGAACAGCGCGGACCGCACGATATCCAAGAACATCGGTTGCAGGAAGTGCATGGGCGAGATATTCACCGCCACTCGGATGAAGGGTAATCCCTCGCGCTGCCATTGGCGCGCTTGCCGGCAAGCCTCACGCAGCACCCACTCACCGATGGGAAACATCAGCCCGCTTTCCTCGGCGAGTGGAATGAATTGAGCCGGGCCGACCAGGCCACGGGTCGGATGACGCCATCGCAGCAGCGCCTCGACACTGTTCACACGCCCGGAGGCGATATCGATCTTCGGCTGGTAGTGCACTTCGAATTGCTTCAGGGGCAGCGCGCGCCGCAGATCGCTCTCCAAATCCAGGCGCTCGCGGGAGAACACGCTCATGCCGGCATTGAAGAATTGAAACCCGTTCCTGCCGCGTTGTTTCGCGAAGTACATCGCTTCATCGGCATGAGCGATGAGCAAATCGGAGCGGCCACCGTCCGTGGGATAGACACTGATGCCGATGCTGGCCGACGTGTGCACCTCGGCTCCATTGATACTGACGGGCTTGTGCAATTCCGAAACGATCTTTGTCGCGATAATGGCTGCATCCGCTGGTTCGCGAACACCGGTAACGAGCAGCAAAAACTCATCCCCGCCGGTGCGCGCTATCGTATCGACGGCGCGAATCGTCCCCGACAACCGGCGCGCGATTTCAATCAATAACTCGTCCCCGGCTCCGTGACCGAGCGTGTCATTGATGACTTTGAACCGATCTAGGTCTACGAGAAGGACTGCAAAGAGATGGCCATCCCGTTCGGCATGGACGATTTCCCGCCCCAACCGATCGAGAAACAGTGTTCGATTCGGCAGGCCGGTGAGCGCATCGTGGGTGGCCTGGTGTTGCAGGGCAGCGTTGGCTTGCTCCAGCCGCAACGCTTGAATCCGCGCCTTGGATTGCAGGTGCGCATCATACACCGCGATGGCCAGTGTAATGCCCAGCAGTCCGAGCGCCGCGATTCCAATCCCTCCGGCAAACCAATTATTTTCCAGGCTCACGCCGCCGCGGCAAAAGGAGCCCGCGGCGAAACGAGAGGCCGCCATCCCCGTGTAATGCATGCCACTGATGGCCAGCCCCATCACGACGGCCGCGGCCATGCGCATGAGCCAGTGATGTAGCGACTTTCCTTCGCGCAGACGAAAGAACAGCCATAAAGCCACGAACGAAGCGGTCACGGCGATCACGACCGAGAGCGCCACGAGCGACGGGTCATAGGAAATTGCGGGTACGATCCCAATCGCGGCCATGCCCATGTAATGCATGGTCGAAATGCCGGCCCCCATGGCCACCGCCGCGGCGCCGAGGCGCCACAGGGTGAGGCGCTGATTAATCGTGAGGGCAAATCCCGACGTGAGGATGGCTACCACGAGCGACACCAAGGTCGTGGGAACGTCGTAGGTGAGCTGAATCGGCAAGGAAATGGCCAGCATGCCGATGAAATGCATGGACCAGATACCACCGCCCATCATGACAGCACCGATCCCGAGCCATATCCGGGCGGCGTGCCCTTCGCTCGCAGCCACTCGGGCGGCTAGGCGCAGAGCCGTGTACGAAACGAGAGTTGCCACGGCAACCGAGAGGGCGACGAGCCAAGAGTGGTAGACAGGGGACATCTCTACAACTGTAGACAGCCCTTCGATCGGTTTCTGTGCTGCAACTACAAATTTAGCCGCATCGAGCCGCGCGAAGCTGCCATCGACATTCAATGTGAAGTATTGAAAAGATCCCCCTTCCCCGCCCCCCGACAGACGCGGAGATCCCCTGGATCATCCAAAACCCTAAGCCCGTTCGGGCCGACGAGCAGGCACTATGCCGGCGGGACTCCTCCCGCCACGCTCATCGCCCGCAGCAGCCGATAGCTGAATTCCACGCCCTCGTAGAAGCACGTCAATTGCGTTCCAAGCGGAAGTGGATTAGAAAGACAAACGGTATCAGGGACCGAACCAAGGAGAAGAACGATGAGCACTCGCCGACGCTTCCTCATAGGCCTGGGATCTCTAGCCGGTGGGATCTTGAGCGCACGCGCTGAAGACCTTTGTGCGGCTTTCAACAAGGACTCGCAAGCCGAGATCACCTCGGAGCAGGCGCTCGCGCGGCTCAAAGCGGGCAATGCTCGCTTTGTCGCCGGCCATCCCGTCCACTGCAATCTGCTCGCGCAGGTGAAGGCGACCGCCGCCGGCCAGGCGCCGTTCGCCGCCGTGTTGGGTTGCATGGACAGCCGGACCGCACCCGAGCTCGTGTTCGACCAGCGCATCGGCGACATCTTTGCGGTTCGCATCGCGGGCAATTTCGTGAATACCGACATCCTGGGAAGCTTGGAGTACGCGACGCAAGTCGCCGGGGCGAAGCTCATCGTCGTGCTGGGACATTCCGACTGCGGCGCAGTGAAAGGCGCCATCGATCACGTCGAACTCGGGAATTTGACCGCCGCACTCGAGAACATCCGGCCTGCAGTTGCGGAGGTGACGGACGCCGGCGGCCCGCGCGACTCGAAAAACAAGAAATTCGTGCAACGAGTCAGCGAGCGCAACGTCAACGATGCCGCCTCGCAGCTCACGACCCGCAGCAAGATACTGGCGGGCCTCGTGAGTGAGCGCAAGCTCCTCATTGTCGGCGCCATGCACAATGTGAGTACGGGTGGGGTGAGCTGGCTGGGTGATCAGGCCGCCTAAGCGGCGTTGAAATCCAGCACCGGGCCAGACGGAACAATGCCAGTCGGGTTGATCTGCCGATGGCTCTGATAGTAGTGGCGCTTGATGTGGTCGAAATTCACCGTGTCCTTGATTCCAGGCAGCTGGTAGAGCTTGCGCGTGTACGACCAAATCGTGGAATAGTCGACGAGACGCCGGATGTTGCATTTGAAGTGACCGTGATAAACAAGGTCGAACCGGACCAGCGTGGTGAAAAGCCTCCAGTCGGCTTCAGTCAGTACGTCGCCGCAGAGGAAACGTTGACTGGATAGCAGTCCTTCCAGCCACTCGAGCGTCTCGAAGACGCCGCCGACTGCCTCATCGTAGGCAGCCTGCGATCGAGCAAACCCGGCCTTGTACACGCCGTTGTTGAAGGCGTCGTATATTCGGGCATTGTGGGTGTCGACCTGCGCGCGCAGATCCGCCGGGTAGTAGTCCCCAGGGCTGGCGCCAAGATCGTCGAACGCACTGTTGAAGATGCGAATGATCTGTGCAGACTCGTTGTTGACGATCTGCGAGGTGTCCTTATCCCAAAGGACGGGCACCGTGGCGTGCCCGGTGTAGTTTGGGTCGCTGCGTTTGTATAGTTGCCAGATGAACTCGGTCGACTGCAAGGGATCGGCCACAACGCCAGGGCCGGGTTCAAAAGTCCAACCGTTATCGGCCATCAGCCAGTGCGTAACCGAGAGTCCAATCATGGACTGGAGACCCTTGATCTCGCGGAAGATGGTGGTGCGGTGGGCCCACGGGCAGGCACGCGCGACATAGAGGTGGTAGCGGCCAGGTTCGGCCTTGAAGCCGCCACTGCCCGTAGGACCGGGCGCCCCGTCCGCGGTGACCCAGTTCCGGAACGTAGTGGCGGGTCGCTGCAAGCGCCCGTCGGCATCGATCATGTCGTCCCGTTGACTCCAAGTGCCGTCTATCAGCATGGCCATGTTGCAAACTCCTGCTGCCAAATCCTCCTCGTCCAGCAAGTGCCGGCAAATCGGCTTCAACAGGACAACGGCAATTCAATATTGACCCGCAGTCCGCCGGTCGGAACATTCTCCGCCATGATCGTGCCGCCATGGGACTGAACCACCCGTTTGGCGATCTGCAGCCCTAATCCACTACCGTCTTGCTGGGCATGTATCGGGCTGCGAAAAAATGGCTCGAAGATTCTTTCAAGGTCCGATTCGGGAACTCCGGTACCGGCATCCTGCACGGAGATTACCACCGAGCCGCCCTCAGAACCCACGGCGGTCTCGAGAGTTATGACGGTGCCGCGCTTGCTGAATTTGATCGCATTGCGAAGTACATTATCCACGGCCCGCCGCAGCAGATCGACGTTGCCGCGTATGCTGCCGTGGACTTCGGACTTCACGCTGATCGACCGCTCTTTTGCCGTCGCCTCGAACCGCGCATCGTCGATGATGTCCGACAGCAGTTCGTGCACGTCGAATTCTTCACTCAAGCGGTTGTCGACACCGGCCTGCAGGCGGGAAAGCGCCAGCATCTCGCCGACGAGCCGGTCGACGCGAACACATTCGCGCTCGATCCGCTCCATCAACGGAAGCGCCTGCTCGGGCTGGCGATGCGCAAGGCCGATGGCGGCCTGTATGCGGGCCATGGGCGATCTGATTTCATGAGATACGTCGTGCAGGAGCCGCCGCTGTGCCGTGATGAGTGCCTGCAGGCGGCTCATCATGCGGTCGAACTCGGTGCCCAGGTCCTTTAGTTCATCGTTGCCGAACCCCATTCGATCCGCGACTCGAATGTCGAGGTTACCGCCCGCCGCATCGGAGAGGGCCGAGCGCAAATTGCTGATCGGCTTCGCAAGCAGCCATGCCAATAACGCGGCGCAGCCCAGACTTGCGACGACGTCGACCAAGATGGGTGGATTAAATGTCGGGTGTTTGGCTTGCCTGACCGTCTCCGCCGAGCGCGACTGCATGTCCTCCGGGTTCAGAGCTCCCCGGGGTGTAGCCGAGGCATCATAGATTTCGGCCTCCCTTGGGTAGTGGTGGATGACCCACATATGAACTGCCTGGTCGGAGCAAATCTGCACAATCGCAATTAGCAGAAAGCACTTCCAGAAAAGACGCCCCACAGGTGTGATCACTCCGGCACCAGTTGATAGCCAAAGCCCCGTACGGTCAGGATGCGGGGCTGACCGCTCGGCGACGGGCCGAGCTTTTGACGGATGCTGCTCACATGGACATCGATGCTTCGGTCGAAACGCGCGATGGGACGGCCGAGACCCAGCTCGGAGAGTTCCTTTTTGCTGACGGGGGCACCCGGATGGCGGGCGAGCACTTCAAGCAGATTGAATTCGGTGCTGGTCAAATCCACCGACTTGCCCGCGCACTCCACCTGCCGACGCAGCGGATTCATGACGATCGCACCGGCACGGATGGCGGCCGCCTGGACGGCGGTAGGCACGAGATGCGTGCGCCGAAGCACTGCGCGAATTCTCGCAAGCAGTTCGCGCGGTGAACACGGCTTGGATATGTAGTCGTCCGCCCCGATCTCGAGTCCAATGATTCTATCGATGTCATCGCCTTTGGCGGTGAGCATGATGACGGGCAGGATGCTCTGGGCTCTAATCACTTTGAGCACATCGATGCCGCTCAACCGCGGCATCATCATGTCGACCACAGCAATGGCGTATGCGCCCGATAGCGCCTCACGCACACCGGTTTCTCCGTCCTCGGCGCGGCCTACCGAGAACCCTTCGAGTTCCAGATAATCCTGCAGCAGGTCAACGAGCTCCGCATCGTCGTCGATGATGAGCACGTTCGACGGTTTCGAGGCCGCGTCATTCAGCATTGAACTGGGAGCCTCGAATGGTGTTCATGATGTCAGTGCGCCTGTAGGACGGCCTGCCGCTCGAGCGTCGGACGTAGCGGCCATGTAAGTGTCGCCGTCCACCAACACTTTCGCTTCGCAAGGTTTTCAATCTTTTACGTTTCGCTAACGGCGCATTACATGGCGCCTGGCACTATGCATCCGGGGGATGACGATTGGGCCACGTTCTTTTGTACCACTTAACCAGGAGATGCTCAAATGACGCCAACGACCCCCAAGAACACTAATTTGTTCAACTGCATATTCGTGTCCCTTGCGATCTTCACTCCAATCCTCATGGTCATCGTCGCAGGCATGCTGCCGGAGGGCAGTCGGGGAGCCATGGTAGTGACCGGGCACAAGTTCCTGGCGGCGATATTGGGACTCGCGTTGGTGTTGCGGGTCGTCTACGAACTCGGTTTCACGCATGCGCACAAGCGGCCGGCCGAGGGGCGGCGGGATTCCGTGATCGCATGAGGCGCTCGAGGAACGCATCAGTTCACCAGGGAACGCGCATTCGTCGCCGTGCCGGCGGAATTGGACACTTTGCAAGACAAAGTATAATCTGCATAATAAGCTGAAGCTTTGCCGAGCCAAGTGTCTTAGGCCATGGACTCGAGCGAGCATCGAACATGAGTTCCTGGGCCGCTTAAAACATGACTCAATGCGCTTCGACTGATTCACAGCATCCGGACTTCTCGCTCCCAACCCCTCTCCCGGGCGGGGCGAATCGGGAGCATCTTTCCTCGGGCCGGCGCCAGGAAAGCTGGCTGGTGCGGACTTTGCTGGTTGTGCCGACGCTCGCGGCGCTATTGCCGGGCCTCGCTTTTGCCGGAGGGGGGCCGCTGGGAATCGATTCGGAATTGCCGCTCGACACCAGCGGCATATGGGCGCGCAAATATCAAACGGGAATCGAGAACGGGGTCATCGCGGTTGAACTCGCGGGAGCGCTCTGGTTTGGCAATGACGACAAACTGGGGCACACGTTTTGGCAAGACATCGATTCGACGGCCCTATCGGGAATTGCGGCGCAATTGATGAAATATGGGTTTAGCCGCGCCCGTCCGTATCAAGGCGACAATCCCAATGCATGGTTCAAAGGCAGCTGCTGCCAGAGCTTCCCGAGCGGGGAAGTGACCCTTCAGGCGGCGTTTGTCACCCCTATCATTGTCAACTATTACAAGCAGGCTCCCTGGATTTTGGCGCTGGAAGCGCTCCCGGTTTACGATGCCATCGCACGCCTCAAGAGCCAGGCGCACTGGCAGACGGACGTCATCGCAGGAGGACTGCTCGGAACGGGCTTCGGCTACTGGGCGACCACGCGCCAGACCCCGCTTTCGGTACAGATCTTGCCACGCGGTGTGTCGCTCGGGTTTAGTAAGAGGTTCTAAAGGTTCTCGCAGTAGAATCCCTCGGATGCGCTCCCTCTTCTTATGTTCCAGGTTCTAAGTTTCGATCTCGATGATACGCTCTGGCCGGTTGAGCCGGTTATCATCGCTGCCGAGCGCGAACTCTATGAATGGTTGCAGCGATGCTATCCGGCGGTTGTACAGGGTCATAATGTCGAGACCATGCGCGGGATGTGCTTTAGAATCGCCGCTCAATACCCCCAGCGCGCGCATGACACGACATTCCTACGACGCGAAGCTCTCGTCCAGCAGTTCGCGGCCGCCCGTCACGACGATGCGCCGGCCGACGATGCGATGGAGGTGTATTTGAAGGCGCGCAATCGGGTCAATTGTTATCCCGACGTCCGGCCGGCACTCGAGCGTCTGCGCAAGCGCTACAGGCTTTTCGCCATTAGTAACGGCAACGCGGATTTGTCTCGCTGTGGTCTCGCGGATATCTTCGAAGGGCATGTTACGGCCATCGCGGCCGGCGCGGCGAAACCCGACCCGCAGATTTTCATGCGCATGTTGGAGGCGGCGGGCGTCGAAGCCTCCGTAGTTCTACACATTGGCGACGATCCGCGGGCGGATATTGTCGGCGCAAGGCGCGCCGGACTGGGCGCAGTCTGGCTCAATCGCGATGCGAGAACGTGGCCGAAGGAACTCGATCCACCGCCACGTATCGTGGCCACCCTCGCGGAACTGATTTAGATCCTCGAGATATCGCGCAAGCTCCACCCCGGGGCATATTCCTACACAATGGTCGGCGGGCCGCCCGCCCCCGCGCCGGCGACGTCAATATCCATAACTACCGCGGTAACGTTGTCAACGCGCTCAGCTGCACGCTCGGCACCCTCTTTGAGCGCCTGACCATCAACTCGTCCCGCAAGTTTCACGACTCCGTGATGTACCTCGACACCGACGGTGCCGGCAATGATATGTTCCTGGGTAAGCGCCGCGAGCACGTCATGTTGAATTTGCATATCGTTCGCCATTGGGCGGTTCCTTCTTTAGCTCATCACCCCAGATCTTCCCTAAGGAAAATTGCTGCGGGGACTACGATCTCGGGGGTAGCATCTCCGCAGTCGGAGCCGATCCCTTCAACCGTCAGCGGCAATGCTCATCGCGATCAGCGCAATCGTGCCATCCATTTTCATGGTAGTACCGATGGTGATCGCTATCGTAGTAGCCTTCGCGTGGCCCGACCATGCAGCCTACAACCAGGCCAATCAGCCCCAATAAAAGGCTGCCGGTCGCAATACGCTTTGTGTTTTTCATGTGACGTCCTCTGCCGCTAACTCCACTAGGACAAATCATGGACGCTCGAAACGGGTTCGTCGGTGCGGTGCCGCGCTTATGCCAAAACTCCGGGGAAATATAGGAATGGGGCGGCGTTCGCATTTGCCGGCCATCAGATTCCACCTACGGCCGGCGCCCGGTAGGTCGATTGCGACGCTCGGGTACTAGGGCGCGGGTTACGCCGCAGGGCCGGCTGCTTCGCTCGCTCGTGCTTCGATCGAGACGTTCCAAGGCTCCAAGCGGCGTCCGAACGAAATCACCGCATCAAAAAAGTGCCGAGCCAGCAGCCGATGCCAAAGCATCTCGCCAGTGGCAGAATCGACCGTCGACCGAAGGGGTTCCATGCCTTGAACGGTGTCGCCTGAAAGGCCGCTGACATAGCCTGCAACCTCGCCGCTGTTTAAATCCTGAGAGAGCTTGATGACGCCTGAGACGATAGCGAAGTGAGTGCGGTCGGGATACCGCCGCCGAAGTTCTGCGACGCTGCTCCCGGCATCCACCACATAGAGGCGGCTGGACTTCTTGGCTTCGAACTCGCAGTTGCGCTCGTCTCGTAACGGGCTTGCTGGATCGCAGGCTCGCGTTACGGCGCGCGCATGGGCCGGGCCATCCAATTCCAGGACTAGGAGCGTCGAGACGAATGTATCCGGCCGGGCTCGACCCGGTAGCGCTATCCCGAGTTGGGCGAGCTTTGATTGCGTGATCCAGGCGGCTCGGGTGGCGGAGGCGGCCATTGCGCCCGAATCGACCTGGTCGGCGGATTCCACACGCCATACCAGGTGCAAGGTCAGGGGGGTATTTTCCTGTTTGCCGGACTCATCGCCGGCCGGCAATTCCAACTCGCGCTCAGAGAGCCTCAAAGTGCTCTCCGGTATTCCAACCCGGTTATAGATGGCCGCCAACACGGTTCCCGCACAGACCACCAAGATGACCGCAAACCCCAGGAGCGGAAGCCGGAACCGCCGCAGCCTCATTGGGATGTTCCCACCGCACGTTCGCTCACCCGTCCACGCAGCAACTTGAGAACGTAGAGTGCGGCGACCGCGAGCGCACTCATGACGAGGAAGAACTGGTAGGCAGGCAGTTTCGGCAACAACCAGTCGCAGGCCTCCAGGCCAATCAAAAACAAGAGTGAAAGGCCGCTCAGGAAACTGATTTCGGGAAGTTCACGGGTCACCCCGATATAAATACCGGCTCCGCCACCCGCCAAAGCCGCGATCTTGTACCCGGCACTCACTGCGCGCGGACCGTAAGCGAGATAGCTCAGTGAGGGCCAGCTAGAGAGGGTCAAAAAGGTACCCAATAAGATGAGGGTGCCGAAGAGCCGATACAGCGTCGCGAAATCCGCGTAGCGGCGCTGAGAGATCAACGACGGGATGACCAAAAGAATGGCCGCGCCCGGATAAAAGTTCTCGGGTCGCTCAGCGAAAACCCACCATGGCGAATCAAGCGATATCGTGATCAGGGCGGCACCATAAATCAGGACGCCCATCAGAGCTGCACACAGCTGCAGCCGGGAGCACATCTCGTACGCCAGAATAAAGGCGAAAACCGTACAAGAAAGTACGGAAGCGCTACCGAAATTGATATTCCACAACGCCGGCAGGATGACGGCCGCCAAAACAAAACTGGCGTAGCAAAGTGCCGCAGCCAATCGCGAGAAGTAGCCGGTCCGGTCGCGAACTCGAACGGCTAGAGCGAAGGCGAAAGTGGACGTCGGTGCGGCGCTGAGCAAGAGAGTTTGGGTTGCTAAATTGAAAGCCGCCCAGAAATGATAGAAAAGTACGAATACGCTCGAGCCCAGCAAAAACGCGCCGATTACCGATACGATGCGCATGGTCATCGACAGCTGCCGGCCGGTCTCACTGGTGTCCGCATCATAGAGTGCGGTTAATTCATGAATAATATGCCGGTGGTAAGCCGCGATAGCCGTCAGTTGCGAATCGGTAAGCTGGACGACCTGATCGGCTCGCAGGTGGGCGAGCTCGCGCTCGAAGAATTCGATCTGGTCAATTCGACTTTGCGCGGCCTCCCGCGTGGCAATCTTCGTCGCGTCAGTATCGATGTTTGCGATTTCGCTGTCCTCTTGTTCTCGATTATAGCCCGCCCGCGCGAACCGGAGGGATCTCACAGATTCAATGAAAGCCGACCGCCCGGGGACGGGTCGGGCGCACCAAAAAAAAGGGCGGACACCTCTGTCCGCCCTTGACTCTACTGCAACCGGCCGAAGCCGGAAGCCCTCGAGCGTAGTCTAACGATCAGAACTTATAGCCAAACCCCAGGGTCAGCACACGCGGACGCAGCGGCGTTTCCGACTCGATGAACTGGTTCGATGACGTATAGGTACTGGCATCCGAATTGGTCAGATTGCTGCCCGTGAGCTGCGCCGTCCAGTTGTCCTTGGCCACGCCGATCGCCCCATCGTAGGTCGTGTACCCCGGCATGATGTATTGACACAAGGTGGTCGTCGGAACCCCAACACAGAGTGGCGAGGAGGTCCCGGAGGGGAAACTCGCCGGCTCGCTCCGCTCGGTCGCGATATGGTTCGCACCTACCATGACGTACGGTTTGTAGTCGTTGAAAGTCCAGTCATAGCGCACGCGCAGATTGAACTCCAGGGGCGGCGAGAACGCCGGCGAGGTGTCGAGCGCGCCGTAGGGATTCGTGTAAGTCTTACCACTGACTTGCGTGATGCACGAGCCGATCGGGGTCGGGTTGCCCGCCGACACCACGTTGCTAGTCAGGCAAGGTGCGTTCGTCTGGTTCGTACTGTTCCACGAACTCGATCCCTGCACGGTGAGCCCTTCCATCGGGCGGGCGACCAACTGCAGTTCGACGCCGTTGATCACGTAGCTGGGACCGTTGACGACGAAGCTCGAGTTGCCGAGGTTGACCGGGTCGAACAAATTCAGCTGGGCGCCGCTCCATTTCATACGGTACACGGACGCATTGACCTGGAGTCGATGATCCAGGAATTCGCTCTTCACTCCGATCTCGTTGTTGGTCAGGTTGTCGGACGAATAACCGGACGGCTTGTCATATTGATCGGTTGCCTTGTTCCCGGCAATGTACGGAGCCTCCCCGGCCAGCACGACGGTGCCATTGGCCGATGATTCCGTACGATTGAAGCCACCCGGACGGAAGCCTTGCGAGAAGGTGTAGTACGCCATGATGTCCGAAGTGATGTGCCAGGTCAGATTGCCGCGGCTCCTGAAACCACTTTCCGTCTTGTTCAAGTTGATGCCGAAGCCGCAACCCCCCGCCGCGGTGCAGGCCCCGTTGGGAACGTTGTTGGCTGCGGTGGTGGTGTAGAACTCGGAACCCCGCTCGAACTCATCGTAGTGGTAGTAGCGCGTCCCGCCGGTCAGCGTCAGTACCTTCGGGATCAGATCAAAATCGATGGACGTGAAAAATGCGGTCTGCCGATAACCGCGCTCGTCGTCCTCGCCGAACGACGTGTTGGAGTTCTCGCGCAGACCGGGATCGGTCGCATAATTGCCGGGAATGGGTCCGACGGCAGCTACGCAGCCCGGACCACCGGCCTGCGAAATCTCAAGGTTCGCGGCATCACACTGCGGAAGGGGCAGATAGTTGAAGTTCATCTGATCCTGGATCAGGTATTCTTCCCAGTACCCGCCCAGGAGGGCGCGTAGCCGGTTGTCCTCCGACGTGCTGAGGCGGATCTCGTGGCTCTGGTGCGTGGTCTCGACGGTGTCGTTCCAGTCGCCGACGGCCGGGTAGCAAGTTTTCGGACCGGTACTGCCGCCAAGGCCATCCGAACCCTTCCCCGAACAGTCGTAGTATTGGCCGCCGCCACTGCGCAGGTAGTTGGAATAGTCGGCCTGTTGATTGATGTGACGGTCCAGAAAGCTGCCCGTGTAGACGAACTTCAGGTCGCCATACTTACCCAGGTCGCCAAACTTGCCATTCAGCGTCCAGGACGTGCTCTCGTAGTTATCCTTGTCGTAGGACGGCGTAAAGGCGGTGATCTGGTCAGGCCCCAGAGTGGCGCCATCGGAGGCTACCGGGTAATCGGCGAAAGAGCCGTCCGCTTCCATGTTCTGATAGTTCTGCTGAAGGAGGAGGTTCCAATCCTCGTTGAACTTGAGAAGCGCGGAGAGCCGCGCGCCGGTGTAGGTGACCGGGTTTTGGTCGGATGCCACGAGAGCCGCGTTATTGGCCACGGGACCGCCGGGATACGAGATCGTCCCCGGCACGTTCGAGATGTAACCACCGCGATGGTCGTCGAAAATCGACGCGCGGATGGCCAGGGTGTCGGGGATCAGGGGTAGGTTGATCGTTGCGTTGACGCTGGAGTTCGGATCGCCGCCGCCGGCGGTAATTCCATAGCTCGCGTTGACGTTGCCGTCCGTGACGTCGAGCTCCGGCTTGTTGGTGATGTAGCGAATGGCACCGGCCTGAGCGCCGCCGCCGAAGAGCGTGCCCTGCGGGCCCTCGAGCACTTCGACCCGCTGCATGTCGATCATGTAGACGTCGAGGTTACGGCCGGGGAATTGCATGGATTGGTCATCGAGATACACGGCGACGTTCGGAAACGGCGCGATCGTCGCGCTCGACTGGTTGCCGGCGGAGCCACCGCTCAGACCACGCATGAAGATGCTGCCCGTGCCGGGGCCGTTGCCGCTATAGGTCACGTTCGGCGTGTACTTCAGCAGGTCGTCGAAGGTGGTGACGTTGAGTTGCTGGAGTTGCTCGCCGGTAATCGCCTGAATCGTGATCGGCACGTCCTGGGCCGACTCGTTGCGGCGCTGCGCGGTCACGGTAATCTCTTGAATGGTATCGGAATCGCTCGCGCTCGTATCGGTGGCCGGCGCCGCGTACGAATATCCTATCGCTGACCCGCTCAGTATGGTTGCAATCGCATAGGACAACTTCGAATTTGAATTCATATTCCCCTCACCTACCTTGCTAAAAAACAATTAAAAAAAACCCAGCCGACGCCCGAGCGGCATCGGATGAATTTATGAAAAACACGATCTGTGGGTGTCAGCTTTGGAATCCGCAGACAAGAGAATCACACCTCTTGTCGCTTGGACACGTCAAAAAGCCGCAGAAAACCGGCATCACCGGCAGTCGAGCGGCTTAACAGCTATTCAGTGATGCCCCCGCTTCATTTTGCGAGGTTTTTTGCCGTCGGCCGGATGGCGATGCGGCGGTATTCCCGGTTTGCAAGACGTCTTTTCCAGAAACCTCAGTTGCGACAAACGTACAAAAGCATTGCGACACAATCATGACAAACGCAGAGCTTAAATACCAGACATCCGCTAGGGAGATACCTTCATGTGACTCCAGACAATCCCTCATTTGCAGCTTGCGTCTGTCGATGCGATTCCAATGAGTCCTTGGCATGACTCACCTTCGGCAGCCGGTCGGTAGAACATTTGCCGGGGATCTGCCGGTAACCGAAGATGAGGGTGTCAGATTCCATCTCATAAGGAGCGGAACAATGAAATCTGCATATGTCATGCAATGTGCGCTTCTTCTTTGGAGTGTAAGCGCCATCGCCCAACAGCATCCGACGTGCGCCGGTCCCCAACTCGGCACTTGGGTTCTACTGTCCATGGAGACTGAAGATCTGGAGACCGGTGAAAAGCACAATCTGCTCGGCGCGCATCCTAGCGGCTATCTTTCCTACGGTCCCGACTGCCGGATGTCCGCCATCCTGGTTAAGGACAGCCGTGAGGGGCCGGCCGCATTGGTGGCAACGGACCCGGAGAGTATCGAGCTTTATCGTGGGTTGATTGCCTACGCCGGTAGTTACGCGGTCGACGGGCATACGATCACCCACCACATAGAAGCCTCATGGAACCAAGCATGGACCGGTACCACCGAGGTCAATCAATTCAACATCGATGGAAAGTCCTTGTACATAAGGACTGGGCCCAGCAAAAGTCCAATGACCGGAAGAAAAAGCTCGACCCTGTTCATCTGGGCCAGGGCTGAATAGCCATCCTCAGCTACCGTGCTTGCGCTCGAGGACGAGCGGAGCGGGCGTAGCCAATGGCGCGCTCGGACTCCGGGGAACAGCCGCGGTTACGGCGGCGCCTGTCTCCTCGCCGACGTGGTAATGGGCGATCAGGTGGTTCAGTGACTGAGCTTGGACGACGATGGATTGACTGGCGGCGGCGGCCTCTTCCACGAGGGCGGCGTTTTGCTGCGTGACTTCATCCATCTCCAGCACGGCTTTGCCGACTTGCTCAATGCCCGAAGACTGCTCTCGACTGGCCGACGCAATCTCGCCCACGATGTCGGTGACTTTTTTCACCGATGTCACAATGTCTTCCAGTGCCTTGCCCGATTCGTCGACCAGCTTACCGCCCTCCTCGACCTTGGTGACGCTGTCCTGAATCAGGGCTTTGATTTCTTTCGCCGCAGCCGCACTGCGGCCCGCGAGATTGCGCACTTCGCTCGCGACTACCGCAAACCCGCGACCTTGCTCCCCCGCTCGCGCGGCCTCGACCGCCGCATTGAGGGCTAGGAGATTCGTCTGGAAGGCGATCGCGTCGATGACGCCAATGATGTCGGCAATCCTTTTCGACGACGTGTTGATTTCGCGCATGGCGGTCACCGCGGAACCGACGATGGTGCCGCCGACTTCCGCCTGCTGCCGGGCGGCAGTCGCCAGCTGATCGGCCTTGGCGGCATTATCGGCCGTCTGCTTGACGGAGGCGGTCATCTCTTCCATCGACGAGGCCGTCTCCTCCAGGCTGGAGGCTTGCTCTTCGGTGCGTTGCGAGAGATCCGTATTACCTCGGGAGATCTCCTCCGCCCCGGATTGCACCAACAGGGCTGCGGATTTGACGTTCTTGATCACTAGCATCGTCGCGTCGAGTAGTGAATTGACGCCGCCGCACAAGGCCAGTATCTCGCCCGTCTTGCCCTCGGTTGGTATGCGGGCCAGGAGATCGCCCTCCGTCGCCGCTTTCACCGCGCGCTGGGTTTCGCTGACCGCGGCCTGGAACTGCCGCGACTTCAACACTTGTTGAGTCACATCGGTTGCATATTTGAGGATCTTGAACGGCCTTCCGCTCGCATCGAAGATCGGATTGTAGGACGCTTGGATCCACACTTGCCGACCGCCCTTGCCCACCTGCAAGTACTGCGCAGCATCGCATTCGCCCCGGCTCAACTTCGCCCAGAAAGCCCGATATTCGGCCGATTCACGATACGTCGGCGTTACGAATAGGCTGTGATGCTTACCCTTGACCTCATCGAGCGTATAGCCCAGCGTGTTAAGGAAGTTGGCGTTCGCCGTACGAATCGTGCCATTCAAATCGAATTCGACGACAGCTTGCGCGTTGCCGATGGCCGCAATCTGACTTTCATAATCGGCCATGCGCATCTTCTGTTCGGTGATGTCAATGGCGTACATCACCACTTTGTAAGGCTTGCCTGCAGCGTTGAGAATCGGATTATAGGAGGCTTGAATCCAAACCTCTTTCCCGCCCTTACCAATACGCTTGTGGACCGCGGTGTCGTAGTTGCCGCGGCGAAGTTTCGCCCAAAACGCTCCATATTCCGCCGATCCGCGATAGGACGGCTCCACAAACAGGCTGTGGTGCTTGCCTTGAATCTCATTCAAGGCGTAGCCGAGCGCGTGGAGGCAATTATCATTCGCGGTCAGGATCGTCCCATCAAGATCGAATTCAATGACCGCTTGAGACCTGTTGATCGCCGCAATCTGGCCGCGCATCTCGTCGAAGGCAATTTGGCCACTTATGTTGGTACCCCTGAATGATCGGAACGGGTTACCGATTATGCGCATGTCGGGTTTTCTCTTAGTGCTTCGGTGCGACATCCGCGCATCGGCCGCCTCGCGAATAATCTGTAGTCCCGCGGCTGGCATTCATTACATTTAGTGATGCAGTCGCGGTTTTTGGACTCCGAGCTCAAGACAATTGTGAGCTGACGACGCTCGATGGGCTGTGTTCATCAGCGGGCAGCGGAGCCGGAATGCTCGCCCGCTCGCGTGGAAACCGCGGCCTCAGTTCGTAGTGCCGCTTGCAACGGCGCCAAGTGCGCCGCGAAATGCCGCCAGCGGGCCACCGAACTCGCGTAGATCGGTTGGCGCACCTGGGAAAAACTGGCCGTCCTCACGATTCGCGTGGACTCATAGAACCGCAGGCAGGCCGGGTCCCAGTCGACCCCGAGGTGTTCGAGCATTCGTCGTGCCTCGCGCTCCGGGGCGGCGACGGTGTCCTCGTAGTTGACGTCCAGGATCCGCCCCGCCGGAAGGACCGCGTGCCAATGCGTCATGAGCGTTCGGTAGCGCCCATAGCGTCCTCCCAGCATCGCGAGATCGTAACTGTATTCGTGACCCGAGGTGAAGCGCAGCGCGTAGCAGGAGAAGCAGGTGTCGAGGGGATCGCGTACGGCATGGAGGATCTTCGCGGTCGGCAACATCAGGTGGATCAACCACAGGCTTTGGTAGTTTTCGGGCATCTTGTCCGTGACATAACGCTTGCCGGGCGCGAGGGCCGCGAGTCGCTCGAGATACTCCCGGCCGAGCTGGCGCAGCGCCGCGAGCGTCGCTTCGCGGTATGGCGCATCGAAGGAGAGGCGCTCCGCTCTTTGGGTGAGTTCGCCGATCGCCGTGAGTTCTCCCGCGCCGAATACCTGCGGATGACTTGCGAGCATCTGTTCGATGAGCGTGGTACCGGACCGCGGCATTCCCACGATGAATATCGGCACCGGATCGTCGTGATTGGCGTCGAAGCGTGCGGTCGCGCCGGCGCACGCCTCGAACAGCCGAGGCGTGAAGGACGAGCACCATGCTTTCACCCGCCGCGCATCGGCGGCCTCATCAAACGGATGCAACGCGTGATGCAACCGGTTTCCTTCCGCATAGGCGGCAAAGGATGCCTCGTATTGTTTATTGGTTTCGAGGGCCTTGCCGACAGCAAAATTCAATTTGATTCGATCGTCCACCGGGAGCGATGCGCGCCGTGCGTAGACGGATTCGAGGTGGATGAAGCGAGGGTCCTCCGTCCGATAGGGAACATACGAGAGGGCCATCGCCAAGGCCCTGGCATTCTCGGGGGACGATTCGATCGCCCGGCTCAATAGGCGCTCAGCCTCAGCCGGCTCGCCCAGCTGCATGAGGACGCAGCCGAGATTCCCGAGCGCGTCTGTATGCCGGGGTTCGACGGAAAGCGCCCGGCGGTAGGCGGCCACGGCCGCATCGAACTGGCCAAGTTCGCTCAGGATGCTGCCCAGGTTGCTGAGCGCCTCGGCAAAGTCCGGATTGAGCTCGAGTGCGCGGCGGTAGCTCGCCAGGGCCGCATCGAATTGTTCGAGATCGCGCAGCGCAACGCCCAGATTGCTATGGGCCTCGGCAAGATTCGGATTGAGCCCGAGTGCGCGGCGGTAGCAGGCCAGGGCCGCATCGAATTGCCCGAGATCGCGCAGTGCAATCCCCAGGTTGCTGTGCGCGCCGGCAAGCTCGGGGTTGAGCCGAATAGCCCTGCGAAAACTGGCCGCCGCGTCCTCGATACGCCCCCGATCCTTCAACACATTGCCGAGGTTGCTGTGCGCGACCGCGAAATCCGGGTTGATCTCGAGCGCCCGGCGGTAGCTGGCCTCTGCATCCGCGAATCGCCTGAGATCGCGCAGGACATTGCCTAGATTGCTGTGTCCATCGGCGTACCCGGGCTTGATCTGCACGGCCCGCCGGCAGGCGGCGACCGCTTCATCCAGCCGCCCGAGGCGGCGCAGCGCAACCCCGAGATGGCTGTGCGCATCCGCATCCTCGGGCATCAGTTCCGTTGCCCGTTGCAAGGCGACATGGGCGTCTTTACCCTGGCGCTCGAGCAGTAGCCCCAGCATCATCCAAAGCACGCCGAAATCCGGATTCCGATCGAGCAGCATGCGGGACAGGTCTTCAGCTTCCGCATGGCGGCCGGCATTGAACAGGGACAGCAGCCGGTTCATTTCCGCGACCGGCGGCGCCGACGACTTGGCGGCGACACTCGACAGGGGCGCACGAATCTCGGCCTTGTCAAAGCAGCATTTCTTGAATTTCTTCCCACTGCCGCATGGGCAGGGATCGTTTCTTCCGGTCTTCACTTGCACCCCCGTCACTCGCCCGAGGGTCGATTGAGCCGATGAGTGTGATCTTCCTGGATGGAGTTTCCTCCATCGACGCGGATCGAGTCGCCCGTCATGTAGGAGGCACCATCGGATGCCAGGAATGCCACGAGTTCGGCTATCTCATCCGGCGTTCCCGGCCGCCCCATCGGACACAAGTAACCGGCAGCGTCCTCCTCCGGCGCCGACCCCGTCGAGGTCCAGCCGGGCGCCACACTGTTGACCGTGATTCCCGAGCGCGCGAGCTCGTTCGCGAGCGCGAGGGTCAGTCCGTCCACCGCGCCCTTCGCCGCGCTGTACGCACTTTGCCCGTGATAGCTGGCCCGAGTGCCGGTGGTGGACGAGATGTTCACGATGCGGCCGTACTTCGCCTCGATCATGCGCGGCACCACGCAGCGGGTAACGTTGAACAAGGTCGTGAGATTTCTTGCGATGTGCGCATGCCACTCCGCCGGTGAAATCGACGCAAACAGCGCCGATCCCACATTCACCCCGGTCTGCGTCGCACCGGCGTTGTTCACGAGCACGTCGATCTTTCCGTTGATTCCGGCCGCGGTCGCCACGAGCTTCTCTGCCGATTCGTAGCTCGTCAGGTCAAATGCGAGCGCCAGGACGGTTGCACCCTGCCGGCGCAGTTCTTCCGCACGCTCTTGAATCCGCTCCGTCGTCGACGTGATCACCATCGCAAAGCCGTTCTGCGCCAGCTTCTTCGCAATCGCGAAGCCGATCCCAGTCGCGCTCCCCGCGCCCGTCACCAGGGCCACTTTCTTTCCTTTAGACTGACTCATCATGCCCATCATCCTCATGTTGCTGGTAAATGTCCGATAAAGACCTTCGACGAGCGCGGGGAGAAGCGACCCGGTCGGCGTTGCTCCAGGCGGCGCTCGAATCGGCGCTGGAGCGCTATTGATATGGGCTTTTTCGGGGTGTGCTCAATCGGGCGACGACGCCAAGGGCGAAGGTCGAGGTGAAACAGTTCACGTCGGCATTTACGTTTTACTTGGCCGGTATCTCGCTCGATTACCATCTGGACCTGGAGCGCTACGACGCCGACTGCAAGATCGCGACTGGACAGCGGTTGATCGCCATGTTGCCTTGATCGCGAGACCCGTTTTCGCCGCGTGACGAGTTTGACGCGCCCTCCTTCGGCATCATAATCTACCCGTTTGTCCGATCAGATATATTTATTGAAATCCAACGGAATCCGACCATGGCAGTACCTCACCATATTTTCCTTCATCGCAACGCCCGAGCGGAGATCGCTCTGGACGCACCGTGGCCGGGCACGCCGATCTCGGGTGATCCTCACACCGTGACCCTGAACGGCTATGAGTCCGAGGATGGCAAGCGCCTGATGGGCATCTGGGAATCGTCCCCCGGGGTATGGAGGGTCGATTACAAGGATTGGGAATACTGTCATTTTCTCGAAGGCCGCTGCATCCTCACGCCGGATGGCGGCAAGCCGATCGAGCTCAAGGCCGGCGACGTGTTCGTGATCGAGCCGGGCTTCAAGGCCACGTGGGAAGTCATCGAGCGAGTGCGCAAGTACTACGTGTTCGTCTTGTCGTAATTTAGGCTAAGGCGTCTTCGACGGGTGTGCCGAGCCCGCCCTCCTCGCGGCGTTGCCAATATCGGTTGCGGAGTGAGACCGATATTGGCTGATATGTTCGATGCACCAATCGTGCCAGGGATCATAGTCCGACATCGACATCGGCGCGAATAGTCGGCCGCGCGAATCCGCGGGAATCTTTCCCCCGAATCTTGAATGATGCAGACGATTGGACTAGCCTAATTCCCGTGCTGCGGGTTGAGGCTGGCCCGAGAACACGGATGAGTGTGCGCCACGCTTTTGCCGCAGGACCGTAGATCCTCGCTCAGGGCAACGTCTCCCAATAAAAACGGGCAACGTCGGGTGTCATGGCACAGATCTTTCGACCCCATCAAGTCTTCGCGCTGAAGTTCGGCGCGGGTGTGGTCGTGATTGTCTTGATTGCAGGCATCCTGATCTGGCGAAACGTGACCGCCGATTCGCCCGCGATCGATGCACCGGTTGCGCAAACTCCTCCGTTCAGCCACAAACATCACGTCAGCGACGTAGGATTGGATTGCCGCTTCTGTCATGCATCGGTGGAAACCGCGGCGTTTGCGGGCTTGCCGCCGACCTCGACCTGCATGACCTGCCATTCCCAATTATTCAAGGGCCAGGCGATCCTCGCGCCGGTCGCTGCGAGCTATCGCGATGACCTGCCGCTGCACTGGATTCGCGTGCACCGCCTGCCTGATTTCGTCTATTTTCACCACGACATCCACATCTCCAAGGGCATCGGCTGCTCGACCTGTCACGGACGTGTGGACCAGATGCCGCTGCTGTGGCGGACGCAATCGCTCGAGATGTCGTGGTGCCTCGACTGCCACCGCGAACCCGAGAAATACCTGCGCCCGCAAAACCGGGTCTTCGACATGGCTTGGACAGCGCCGCCGGATCAGCTGCAGCAGGGTCGGCAGCTGTTGACGGCCTACAAAATCGATCGCCGCCGGCTGACCGACTGCTCCAACTGTCACCGCTAGAACAACGCCATGGCTGCCAACGACATTCATCAGCCTCAGAACCTCGATCTGAACGACGAGCCGGCGCCGCAATGGCGCGCCCTCGACGAGCTGCAAGCGGGTGCCGCGCACGCAAGTCATCACGAGCCGCCGGGCTCGCCGCTCGATGTCGCACAGCTCGATCGGCGCCAGTTCCTGCGCTATACGGCGGCATCCCTGTCCCTGGCCGGCGCCGGCGCCTGCAGCCGCCAGCCGCAACAAACGATCGTGCCCTACGTGCACGCGCCGCCGCAGCTGGTCGCCGGCGATCCGCTCTACTTCGCGACGGCCGCGTCGCTCGGCGGGGCCGCGCAGGGGTTTCTGGTCAAGAGCAATTATGGCCGGCCGACCAAAATCGAAGGCAATCCCTCGCATCCCGGCAGCCTCGGTGCGACCGACATCTTCGCGCAAGCCGCGGTGCTCGATCTGTGGGATCCGGATCGCGCCCAGGCCGTGCGCCATCGCGGCCAGGAGACCACCTGGGAGAGCTTCGTGGCCGCGTTGAGTGTGCGCACGAGCCGGCTCGCGGTCGACGCCGGGACCGGATTGCGGATCCTGACCGAGAGCGTGACCTCGCCGACGCTCGGCAACCAGCTGCACGCGCTGCTCGATCGATTGCCTGGCGCGCGCTGGCACCAGTATGAGCCAATCAATCGCGACCGCGCCTACGAGGGCAGCCGTCTCGCGTTTGGAGAGGCGCTCGAAGCCCGCTACAAGTTCGACGAGGCGCGGGTTGTGTTGAGCCTCGGGGGTGATTTTCTCGGCGCCCCGGGCGTGCGCTACGCGCACGACTTCGTGAGCGCGCGCCGCGACAGCGATGGCAAGCCCGATCCGGGCCGGCTCTATGTCGTCGAGTCCACGCCGACGCTGACGGGGAGCTTCGCCGACCATAGGTACGCGGTACGCTTCGGCGAAATCGAGCCGATCGCCCGTGCCGTCGCGCGAGTGCTCGGCGTTGCGGGGGCCGGCGCACCGGCGGCAGGGGCGCCCGATGCGCGTTTCCTGCCCGGCGATGCGCTCGCCGCCTGCGCGCGCGATTTGAAACAGAACGCCGGCCAATCCTTGGTCATCGTCGGCGACGCCCAGCCGCCGCTCGTGCACGCGATCGCTCATGCGATCAATGAGGCGCTGGGGAACATCGGCCGCACGGTGAGCTACTCCGCACCGATCCTCGGGCGCGCGGAGTCACAAGCAGAGTCGATTCGCGCGCTGACCGATGACATGGCCGCCGGACGAGTCGACACACTGATTATGCTTGGCGGTAATCCGGTCTACAACGCGCCGGCCGACCTCAAGTTCGGCGCGCATCTCGCCAAGCTCGCGATGAGCGTGCACCTGAGTCTTTACGACGATGAGACGTCATCGCTTTGCGACTGGCGGATTCCGCAGGCGCATTTTCTCGAAAGCTGGTCCGATACGCGCGCATTCGACGGCACGGTGGCGATCCAGCAGCCATTGATCGCGCCCCTCTATGGCGGCAAATCGGCGCACGAATTGTTGGCACTGCTGCTCGGCCAAACCGACTCGAACGACTACCAGACGGTGCGCGACTTCTGGACCCGAACCCGAGCGCCGACCGAGGTCGACGCATTCTGGAATCAGGCGCTGCGGCGAGGCCTAATCGAAGGTTCGCAGCTGCCGGTGCACCCGGCCACGATCCGATCGGACTTTCTGCGCGCGCCGTCCGCCGCGGCGCCCCCGCCCGGCGCTGCCTCACTCGACCTGATCTTTGCGCCCGATCCCACGGTCTGGGATGGGCGCTTCGCCAACAATGCCTGGCTGCAGGAATTGCCGAAGCCCTTGACCAAGCTGACCTGGGACAATACCGCGCTCGTCGGCCCCGCGCTCGCCGAGCGTCTCGGACTCGCCAACGGGGATCAGGTCGAATTGCGAGTACGCGATGCCGTCGTGCTCGCGCCGGTCTGGATCATTCCCGGCCAGCCCGATTCGACCGTCACCGTGACGCTCGGCTATGGGCGCAAGCGCGCCGGGCGGATCGGCGACGGCGTGGGCTATGACGCTTATGCGCTGCGTCAGTCGGACGATCCCTGGCATGCCCACGGGCTGCAGCTTCGCAAGACCGGCGTAAAGGTTGACCTGGCCACGACGCAGCACCATTTTTCGATGGAGGGCCGCCGGCCCATACGGACGACGACGCTCGCGCAGTTCCGCAGCGATCCCACGCTCGCAACGGCCGACGAGAATCGGCCGACTCCCAATCTGTATCAACCCGTGCTCGGCGACGGCTACGCCTGGGCGATGAACATCAATCTGGATGCCTGCACCGGCTGTAGCGCCTGCACGATCGCCTGCCAGGCCGAGAACAACATACCGGTGGTCGGCAAGAAGGAAGTCATCCGTGGGCGCGAAATGCACTGGATCCGCGTCGATCGCTATTACGAGGGAGAACCCGAGCAGCCGCGCACCCTGTTTCAGCCTGTGCCCTGCATGCATTGCGAGCAGGCACCCTGCGAGGTCGTCTGCCCGGTCGAAGCGACCGTCCATGATTCCGAGGGGCTGAACCTGCAGGTCTATAACCGCTGCATCGGCACGAGGTTTTGCTCGAACAACTGTCCCTACAAGGTGCGCCGATTCAATTTCCTGCAATACAGCGACGAGAACACCGAGAGCCTCAAGGCGCAGCGCAATCCGGAAGTCACGGTGCGCATGCGCGGGGTCATGGAAAAATGCACCTACTGCGTGCAGCGCATCACCAACGCGCGCATCGAGGCGGACAAAGGCAACCGGCGCTTGACCGACGGAGAAGTCGTCACGGCGTGTCAGGCGGCCTGCCCGACCGGCGCGATTCTTTTCGGCGATCTCAACGATCCGAAAAGCCGAGTGCGCCGGGCCAAAGCCTCGCCGCTCGACTATGCGTTGCTCGGCGAATTGAACACGCGACCGCGCACGACCTATCTCGCCAAATTGAGCAACCCCAATCCCGAACTCGCCAAAGCTTCAGGCGCGGACCCCAAGGCGGGTGGCTGACATGAGCAGCCTCGCGCGATCCGAAATGCTCTCCGATATAGGTCCGGCGCACGAACCGGTGCTGCCCGGCGCACAGAGCTACGAGTCGATCTCGGCAAAGATCAGCGGCATCGTGCTCGAAGCGCGTCCGGCGCGCTGGTGGCTGATCTCGTTTGCGGCCTGCTCGGCGCTCACCCTGCTCTTCTTCGGATCGATCGGCTATCTGTTCTACAAGGGCGTCGGCATTTGGGGATTGAACGTCCCCGTGGTATGGGCTTTCGACATCACGAATTATGTCTGGTGGATCGCGATCGCGATGTCGGGGACCTTCATCTCGGCGGCCCTGCATCTGACGCGCCAGCCCTGGGGCGTATCGATCAGCCGCTTCGCCGAGGCCATGACGGTGTTCGCGCTCGCGATCGCCGGCATGTTTCCGATCCTGCATCTGGGCCGCCCCTGGTTCTTCTACTGGCTGATGCCGTATCCGAACGTGATGAGCCTCTGGCCGCAGTGGCGCAGTCCGCTCGTCTGGGATTTTTTTGCGATCTTGGCCTACCTGCTGCTGTCGCTGATGTTTTGGTATCTGGGTCTGATCCCGGACTTTGCGACTTTGCGCGATCGCGCGCGCACGCGCGCCAAACAGGTGATCTATGGCCTGCTCGCGCTCGGCTGGCGCGGCGAGGCGCGGGCTTGGCAGCGGCGCCAGAGTGCCCAACTTCTGCTCGCCGGATTGGCGGTACCGCTGGTGGTGTCGGTGCACAGCGTCGTTGGACTGGATTTTTCGGCCGGCAACACGCCGGGTTGGCACTCGACGATCTTCCCGCCGTTTTTTGTCGCCGGCGCGATGTTTTCCGGCTTCGCCATGGCAATGACGATCGCGATCCTGCTGCGGCGCGCGTTCGATCTCGGCAACTTCATCACCGATCGGCATCTCGATAATCTGGCCAAGCTGATCCTCGCCATGGGACTGGTACTCGCGTACAGCTACGTGATGGAGGTCTTCATGGCCTGGTACAGCGCCGATCGCTACGAGATCTACACGTCGCTCACTCGCATGCGCGGACCCTATGCGCCGGTCTACTGGGCCTTGATGTTCTGCGTCATCATCGTGCCCCAGGCCTTGTGGTCGCGGCGCGTGCGGCGCGCGCCTTGGCTGCTGTTCGTGATCAGCATCGTGATCAACATCGGCATGTGGCTAGAGCGCTTCATGCTGATCGTCACCAGCGAATACCGCGACTTTCTACCCTCGGCCTGGGGCATGTTCTACCCGACCCGGTGGGACTGGGCGATCCTCTTGGGATCGATCGGCTTCTTCGGCTGGCTGCTCCTGCTGTTCGTGCGCTTCGTGCCGGTGATTTCCATGGCTGAGATGCGTGAATTGCTGGCCCATGAGCGGGGTGCCTCATGAATCCCACCGCTGGCGCCTACGGCTTGCTCGCCGAGTTCTCGAGCGCGACGGCCCTGCTCGATGCGGCGCGCGCCGCTCGCAGCGCGGGCTTTCGGCAACTCGAGGCCTACGCACCGATGCCCGTCGAAGGCCTGGTCGAAGCGCTGGGATCTCCCGACAAGCGGCTTCCACGGCTCGCGTTGATCGGCGCCGTCATCGGCGGAGTCGGCACTTTCGCCCTGCAGTGGTTCAGCGCGACCGCAATCTATCCGATCAACGTCGGCGGCCGCACGCCCGCTTGGCCCGGCTTGATCCCCTCGACTTTCGAGATGACCATACTTGGTGCCGCGCTGGCGGTATTCTTCGGTGTGCTGCTGCGCAGCCGATTACCGCGGCTTTATCACCCGATCTTCAACGATGCCGGCTTCTCGGCCGCATCGAGCGATCGCTTTTTCCTGTGTATCGAGGCTGCCGATCCGCAGTACGATGAGCCGCGGACCCGGGATTTTCTCGAGCGCCTGCGGCCGCTGCGCGTCAACGTGATCGAGGCGTGAGGGGCCCGCCATGTGCCGCACCACGACAAAATCCGTCTGCCCGCTCGCGCCGCTGCTGGTCGGCGGGCTCGGCCTGATGCTGCTCGCCGGCTGCGAAAAATCGATGCGCAACATGTACCAACAGCAGAAGTATCTGCCGTTCGTCGCGAGCAGTCTCTGGCCGGACGGCCGCTCCGAACGCCCCCTGGAGCCCGGCGTCGTCGCCTACAGTGCCGGTGCACTCGCGGCGTCCTCCAGCGGCCGCCGTGCCGATCTCGCACCGCCCAATTGGACCGCGGGCGCCGCCGGACGCGAGGCGCCGCGCATAACGATCGCGTCGCTCGAGCGTGGGCGCGAACGCTATGACATCTATTGCGCGCCTTGCCACAGCGTCAGCGGCGATGGCGACGGCATGGTGGTGCGCCGCGGATTCCCGGCGCCGGCGAGCTTTGACAGTGCCCCTTTGCGCGCGAAATCGGACGCGGCGCTGTTCGATGTGATCACGGGCGGTCACGGTGTGATGTACGCGTTTGCCGATCGAATCGCCCCTCCCGATCGCTGGGCGATCGTCGGTTACCTGCGCGCCTTGCAGCGCAGTCAGCATGCCGTAATCACCGACGCGCCGCCGGCCGAACAGCAGGCGCTGCTCGGAGAGCAGCCGTGACCGTCGCGCTATCGCCACGGGCGCGCCGGCTGCGCAACGCCTGCCTGATCGCCGCAGGTGCCGGCACCGCGCTGTTGGTCGTCGCCGGCCGGCAAGGCGGCCAGGCATGGTTGCCGTCGTATCTGTTCGTCTGGCTGTTCGTGCTCGGTTTATCGCTGGGCAGCCTCGCCTGGGTCTCCGTGCACAACCTAACCGGCGGGGATTGGGGGCATGCCGTGCGGCCGTTCGCGCAGGCGGCGCTGCGCTTGTTTCCCGTGGGCGCGCTGCTCGCCATACCGCTGCTGTTTGCGCCCGCGCAGCTGCTGCCCTGGATGAATGGGACCCCCGGCGCCGCCGAGCCGGGTCTGGCCGCAGGCCAGCATTGGTACTTGAACTCCTCCTTCTTTTATTTGCGCGCAGTTGTCTATTTCGTGATTTGGCTTTGGCTGGCGCGGCTGCTGCGCGACGACTCTGCGCGCTCCTCGCTGCAGGGTGTTTCGGCGATCGGCTTCGTGCTCTATGCGCTCACGACGACGTTTGCCGCGATTGATTGGACGATGTCGCTGACGCCACCTTGGCATTCGACCGTATTTGGCCTGCTGATCGGCACCGGCCAGGCGCTGGCGGCGCTCGCCGCCGCGATACTGTGCGCCAACGCGCTCGCACCGACAGTCGATGCGCCGCTGCGCGCCCGCTTCCACGATCTCGGCAATTTGTCGCTTGCGCTCGTGCTGGTCTGGGCGTATTTGGCATTCGTGCAGTTCTTGATCATCTGGGTCGAAGACCTGCCCGACGAAATTACCTGGCTGTTGCTGCGCAGCCGTACCAGTTGGAGTGCCTTGACCTGGTTCGTGGCGGTCACGCATTTCTTGCTGCCGTTCTTGCTGCTGCTCTCGCGCGGCGCCAAGCGGGCGCCGGCGTTGCTCGCCGGCGTGAGCGCGGTCGTGCTGCTCGCCTGTCTTGCCGACAGCTTCTGGCTGGTCGTGCCGATCTTCAGGCCGCAGGGCTTCGAATTGCGGTGGAGCGACCTGGGTGCGCTGCTCTCGGTCGGCGGGTTGTGGCTGGGTTGCTTGATCCAGATCGGACTGCCGGCGGCACACCCGCTGCGCGGCGAACTAGCCCCAGGAAGCGGTGAACATGGCACACAACGCGCCTGAGGCAGGCACGGCGGCCGAGAAGCCGGGACACGAACTCTTCGATCTCGACGTGAGCTATCTCGGCTGGTTCTCCGTCGGCCTGGTGATATTGCTGATCCTCACCGCCTGCATAGCCTTCTTCATGTTGGGTGGCTGGCGGATCTCCAACGCGGTGCTCGTCAAGCAAAGCACCGCGGAATCGGCGTCGGGACCATTCGCGACGCTGCAGAACACTCCGCAGGACGATCTGCGCAGTTATCGGCGCAGCAAGGCCGCCGCGCTCGAGGGATATCACTGGGTCGATCGCCGCAGCGGCGTCGTGCGCATCCCCATCGAGCGAGCGATGGAATTGGTTGCGACGGAAGCGGCCACCGCGCAACCGGCCCCCGAAGCCGCCGCGCCGCCAAGCGCGCCCCCGGCGGCGGCGCCGAGGAGAGGCACACCGTGAGAACCGGCTGCTCCGTGACCATGTGCATCGTGCTCGCGCTGGTCGCGGCGGCAGCGCCCGCCTCGACTGTCCTCCCCGCTCGCCCCGGCTACGAGGGCACCGCCGATTTCGTGCAGCACCTCGGCAACCCCGTACCCGCCGGACTCCAATTTCACGACGAGCGCGGCAACGCCGTCCGACTCGGAGATTACCTGGGCGAGGCTCCGATCGGATTGATATTTGCCTATTATCGCTGCACGAACCTGTGCCCGATGCAGGTTCGCAACCTCGCCCGGCGCATGGCGCTCGCTTCCGGGGGCGCCGCCGACGCGCAAATCGTGGTCGTGAGCATCGATCCCATGGATACGCCGGCGCTCGCCGATCATGCCAAACACCAGGATCTCGACGATCTGCTGCCGGCCGCGCGCGCCGAGCGCTGGCATTTCTTGAGCGGCGCACCGGCCGACATCGCACAGCTCGCCAAAGCCATGGGATTCAGTTACGGCTACGACTCAGCCACCCATCAGTTTGCCCATCCGGCGGGCTTCGCACTGATCGATGCGGACGGCCGGATCGCGCGCTATTTCTTCGGCTTCGACTACACGGCGGCGGACTTGGGGCAAGCCTTCGATGCGGCAGCGGCGCTGCGCATCGCCTCGCCGATCGCGCGCCTGCTGCTCGTCTGCTTTCACTACGACATCACGACCGGCCGCTACACCGGCCGGATCATCGAGGGGCTGCGCGTGGTGTCGACGCTCATGCTGCTCAGCGCGCTTGCGCTCGGCTGGAGCCTCCTGCGCCGCGCGCGGCGGCATCGGCACTCGGAACCCTGAACATGGATTCTCTGCCATTTTTTCCTGCTCGCGCCTCGACGATTGCCGGTCCGATTGATGAACTCTACTTTGCGTGGCTCATCCTCGCCGGCGTCGTCGCGCTCGCAGTTGCAGTGACGATGCTCTGGTTTGCGGTACGTTATCGGCGCGGCTCGTCCGCGAGCCGTGTGATCGCCGATGCGGCGGAGCACGCACGCACCATGCACCATATCGAGATCACCTGGACGCTCGTGCCGCTCGCTCTGTTCATCGGCATGTTCGTCTGGAGCGCCGAGGTCTACTACCGGAGCATCCGGGTGCCGAAGGATGCGCTGCCGATCTACGTCGTCGCCAAACAGTGGATGTGGCATGCCGAGCATCCCGCCGGCGAGCGCGAAATCAACGAGCTGCACGTCCCCACCGGCAGCCCGGTCGAGCTCGTGATGACCTCCCAAGATGTGATCCACAGCTTGTCGATTCCAGGCTTTCGCATCAAGCAGGACGTGCTGCCCGGCCGCTACACCACGCTGTCGTTCACGGCCAATCGGCCCGGCGAGTATCGCCTGTACTGCACGCAATTCTGCGGCACCTCGCACTCGAACATGGTCGGCCGCGTCGTCGTCATGGAGCCCGCGGCGTACGAGGAATGGCTGTCGGCGCACGCCAACGTGCCGACCATGGCCTCGCGCGGCGCGCGCCGCTACCAAGAACTCGGCTGCGACGGCTGCCACGGCGCGCAGTCGGCCGTGCGTGCGCCGAAGCTCGACGGCCTCTTCGGCAGGCCGATCCCGCTGCGCGACGGACGAACCGTGCTCGTCGACGAGCGCTTCATCCGCGATGCCGTGCTGCTGCCCAACGAGAACGTGCCGGCCGGCTATGAGGCGAGCATGCCGTCGTTTCGTGGGCAGATCAGCGAAGAGGAGCTGCTCGATATCATCGAGTACGTCAAGTCGAAGGGCAACGCAACGCATGGGGGCGGCCAATGAACAGCGCAGTAATCGGTGCAGATGAGAACCTCGCGTCGCATGAAAGCTACCTGAGCAACGGCTGGAATTGGCGATCGTGGCTGCTGACGCTCGACCACAAGCGCATCGGCATCCTTTACGTGATCACGATTACGCTCTTGTTCGGCATCGGCGGCTCGGCCGCGGCGATGATCCGCCTGGATTTGCTGACGCCGCACAGCCAGCTCGTGAGCATCGAGACCTACAACAAGCTGTTCACGATGCACGGCGTGATCATGGTCTGGTTTTTCCTGATCCCCTCGATTCCCGCGACTCTCGGCAATTTTCTCGTCCCGATGATGATCGGCGCACGCGATCTGGCGTTTCCACGATTGAATCTGCTGAGCTGGTATCTGTTCGTTTTCGGCGGACTGTTCACGATCTACGCGCTGCTCGCGGGCGGCGTCGACACGGGCTGGACTTTCTACGCGCCGTATTCGACCTCGTTCAGCAGCTCACACGTGTTCGCGGTCGCGACCGGCGTATTCATCGCGGGATTCTCGTCGATTCTGACCGGCTTGAACTTCATCGTGACGGTCCACGCAATGCGCGCGCCGGGCATGACTTGGTTTCGCCTGCCGCTTTTCATCTGGTCGATGTACGCGACCAGCCTGATCCTGGTGCTGGCGACGCCGGTGCTCGCAATGACCCTGATGCTCATGGGTATCGAGCGCACATTCGGTATCGGCGTATTCGACCCTGCGCTGGGCGGTGATCCGCTGCTCTTCCAGCACCTGTTCTGGTTTTACTCGCATCCGGCGGTCTACATCATGGTCGTGCCGGCGATGGGGGTCGCGAGCGAGATCATCAGCTGCTTTTGCCGCAATCCGGTGTTCGGCTATCGATTCATGGCCTATGCGATCCTGGCGATCGCCGCCTTCGGATTCGTGGTGTGGGGCCATCACATGTTCGTCAGCGGTCAGTCGGCCTACGCAGGAACGGTGTTCTCGTTGCTGACCTTCCTAGTCTCGGTGCCCTCGGCGATCAAGGTATTCAACTGGACGGCGACCCTTTACAAGGCGCACATCACCTTCCACGCACCGATGCTCTATGCGCTCGGCTTCGTCGGCCTGTTCACGATCGGCGGCCTGACCGGCCTGTTTCTCGCCTCGCTCGGCCTCGACGTGCAGTTGCACGACACCTATTTCGTGGTCGCGCACTTTCACTACATCATGGTAGGAGCCGCCGTCATGGCATTCTTCGGCGGCATCCACTTTTGGTGGCCGAAGATCACCGGGCGCATGTATCCCGAGGATTGGGCGCGCTTCTGCGCGATCCTGACCTTTGTCGGCTTCAATCTCACGTTCTTCCCCCAGTTCATTCTCGGCTATCTCGGCATGCCGCGGCGCTATCCGGACTATCCGCCTGAATTTCAAGTCTGGAACGTGCTCTCCTCCGCCGGATCCTCGCTGCTCGCATTCGGCTATGTACTGCCGCTCGCGTACCTCCTGTGGTCGCTGCGCTATGGGGCGAAAGCGCCGGACAACCCCTGGGGCGCCAAAGGCCTCGAATGGCAGACCGATTCGCCGCCACCGGCGGAGAATTTTCATACGACACCGGTCGTAACCGAAGAAGCCTATGCCTATCGCACCGAGTCCGCGCATGGCTAACCACGCCGCCGCATTCGCTCCGCAGTTCGACGACGCCGAGCAGCAGCGCACGGCGGCGAATCTCGGCATTTGGCTGTTTTTAGCCACCGAAATCTTGTTTTTCGGCGTGTTATTCGCTGCCTATGCGATCACCCGGGTGCGCTTTCCCGATGCCTTTGCGGCGGCGAGCCGGTTGACCAATCTGCCGCTGGCCGGCGTCAATACCGCGGTGCTCATCACCAGCAGCCTCTCGATGGCGCTCGCGGTGCATGCCGCGCGGCACGGCGCGCGCCGGGCGTTAATCGCCTGGCTCAGCCTCACGGTCGCTCTCGGGATCGCCTTTTTGTGCATCAAGGCCGTCGAATATCGCCTCGACTACCTCGAACACCTCGTGCCGCGCCTCGATTTTCGTTTTGAGGGCCCCCAAGCCGACCAGGTCGAGCTGTTCTTCTATATGTATTTCTTCATCACCGGCGTCCACGCACTGCACGTGCTGATCGGCGTCGGCTGCATCGCTACGATCGCGGTCATGGCCTCGCGCGATAGCTTCAGTCCCGCTTACTACACGCCGGTCGACGTCACGGGCTTGTATTGGCACCTCGTCGACGTGATCTGGCTCTTCGTCTTTCCAATCCTCTATCTGGTTTCGAGATCATGACCAACCCCGCCGAAACCCGCCCCGTCGTTTACGTTCTGGTCTGGCTGGCCCTGATGGTGCTGCTGGCCCTGACGGTGGGCAGCGCCTTCATGCCCTTGGGCCGGGCGCACACGCCGGTCAACCTCGCAATCAGCGTGACGCAAGCGGCACTCGTGATGCTGTTTTCGATGCACCTGAGCACCGCGCATCCGCTGATGCGGGTCATCGCGATCGTCGGCTTTTTTGGTATCGCGATCATGATCACGATGTCGCTGTTCGACGTCCTGACGCGATAACTGCTTTAGAGCCGCCCCCATATCAGTATGTGAAAAATCTCCGCCAACATGAACGCCGCCAACACGCCACCGAGGTAAAGCATCGCGAACCAGCCGACCCGCGACCACGGTGAAGAGCGCCTTGGCACGTCTTTCATCAATGATAGCCCTCGTCTCCGTGACGCACTTTCCCCCGGAACACCCAGTAAGCGAACGCCGTGTAGACAAGAATGATCGGCAGGATGATCAATGCACCGACGAGCACGAAAAGCTGGCTCGAGCGAGGCGCCGAAGCATCCCAGATACTCAGGGTCGGCGGTACGATGTTCGGAAAGATGCTGATCAGCAGGCCGCTGTAGCCGAGGAAAATGATGGCTTCCATCAAGACGAACGCTCGCGCCTCGTGCCCGGTATCTGCTGCACGGAAGATACCGATGACGCAACCCAGGACGAGCAGCGGCACGGGCGCGAAGTAAACGAAATTGTGTCCGCCGAACCACCTATGCGCGACGGCGGGTTGACCGATCACGGTCCACAGGCTGATTACTCCAATGACTGCAAGCATTACCAACGACGCGGGCTTCAGTAACTTCCGTGTGCGCCGTTGTAAATCGCCCTCCGTCTTGAGGACTAGCCAACCGCAGCCGAGCGTTGCGTAGGTGACCAAGAGTCCCAGCCCGCAAAACACCGAAAACGGCGACACCCAGTCGAACGCATCGCCGGCGAATCTGCCATCGACGATCTTGATGCCCTGGAGCAGCGTGCCGAGGATCACGCCCTGGCAGAACGCCGCCGTCGCCGATCCCATGATGAACGCGAGATCCCAAAGGTTCTGCGTGCGCCGTGCCTTGGCGCGAATCTCGAACGCGACGCCGCGGAAAATCAGGCCGCAGAGCATCGCTATCACCGGAAGATAGACGGCCGGAAGCAGCGTGGAGTACGCGACCGGAAACACCCCGTAGAGGCAGGCTCCCCCGAGCACCAGCCAGGTCTCGTTGCCGTCCCAGACCGGAGCGACCGTATTGAGCATCACTTCCCGCTCGCCCTCGCGATCAAAGAACGGAAACAGAAGACCGATACCGAGATCGAAGCCATCCAGCAGCAGGTAGAGGAACACGCCGAGCCCGATGATCCCTGCCCATATCGTCGGAAGATCGAGCGTCATGACTGCCTCACTCGTCGATCGGATCGGTAGCCCGCGACATCGGTCGTCGCTCCAAGCTTGCAATGCTCTTGCCGGCGTTGCGCTCCACGTCGGCGGCCGGATCATCCGCATCCGGTCCTTTCGCCATCAGCTTCAGTATGTAGTAAGCGCCCGTGCCGAAGACGAGGAGATAGACGACGATTAATATCAGCAGCGATGTCCCCACTTGTTGTGAAGACAAAGGCGAGACGGCATCCGCGGTGCGCAGTACGCCGTAGACGACCCAGGGTTGGCGTCCTACTTCGGTGGTGATCCAACCGGCGATTAATGCAATCACCCCCGACGGCCCCATAGCCAGGGCAAAGACTTGGAACCAGCGCGTGTCATACAGTCTGTTGCGCAAGCGAAGTATCAGTCCGAGCACGCCGAGCAGGAGCATGAGCAGGGCCATGCCAACCATGATGCGGAAGCTCCAGAACACGATGGTCGAATCGGGGCGGTCCTCGGGCGCGAACTCCTTCAGGCCCCGGATTTCTCCGCTCCACGTGTGCGTGAGAATGAGGCTGCCGAGATGAGGTACCGATACCGCGTATTTCGTTCGCTCCTCCCGCATGTCCGGCCATCCGACGAGATTCAGTGCTGTGCCGCCCCTTTCCGTCTCCCAAAGGCCCTCGATCGCGGCAATCTTCGCCGGTTGGTACTCGCGCGTATTGAGGCCGTGCTGATCCCCCGCGATCATCTGGATCGGCGCGGCCACTAGAATCATGCCGGCCGCCATCGAGAATGACTTGCGGATGCCCTCGCCGCTGCGGCCATGGAGTAGATGCCACGCGGCGCCGCCCCCCACGATGGTCGCTCCCACAATGAAGGCCGCAATCGACATGTGAACGAGCCGGAACGGGAACGAAGGGTTGAAAATAATCTGCAGCCAGTCGAGCGGCACAATTCGGCCGTCCACGAGGTGAAAGCCTTGCGGCGTCTGCATCCAACTATTCGAAGCAAGGATCCAAAACGTCGAGAACAATGTACCGAGTGCGACCAGGCACGTGGCGAGAAAGTGCAGGCGCGCTCCCACGCGCTTCCAGCCGAACAACATGATGCCGAGGAAGCCGGCCTCGAGGAAAAACGCCGTCAGCACCTCATAACTGAGCAACGGTCCGTTGACGGAACCGGCGATGCGGGAGAAGCCGGACCAGTTTGCACCGAACTCGTAGGCCATGACGACGCCGGAGACGACGCCCATGCCGAAACCCACCGCGAAAATCTTGGACCAGAAGAACAGCAGTTCGCGATAAACCGCCTTCCCAGTCCGCAGCCACAGTCCCTCGAGCACCACGCAATAGCTCGCAAGGCCGATGCTGATCGCCGGAAAGATGATGTGGATCGCGATCGTGAAGGCGAACTGCAGCCGCGCGAGTACCAGTACGTCACTCGTCTCGAGCATCCGACGTGTACTCCTATTCCGACCGTACCGGGGTTTGCTTTGGCGTGTCCACGGCGAAGTGGGCGACCTTCTCGTTCCGGTACCTATCCAGGCTGCAACAATGGGGCCGGACAGAGGACAGTGCTTTCTCGCGCTTGTCGTGCATTGCGCTGAATTGCGCTACCTGGGGTATGCCGCATTCGCCGTTGGGCCCGTCAAAAAAGGGTGATGCGGTTCACAGCAGCGGGCGGGGCCGGGGTACCGACTTCCGCGAACGCTAGGCCATCGAAAGGACGGAACCCCCGGCCATCGAGCCATACCATCGGCCAAGATGGCTTGGGGCGCGTAAATGGCGCCTTTCTACGGGTTACCCTCATACATCTAGCGGGAAACCCGTATCTTCAGGTCAGATTTGCGGACTGGGTAATATATTTCGGCGCGCGATTCACCAATAATCGTTCGATATCGAGCCTAACAATATGAAACGCGTCACAGACAAACTAATAGCGCTGCAGTTTCTGGCGGTCGTACTGCCGATCGCGGTGGTACTACTCGTGCAAATGGTAGTCGACGCGCGCCGCGCCGAGGTACTGGAATATTCCCGCCCGTTCAGACTACTCGCGGCGGAAGCGCGGGCAAACTATAAACTTTTCACGAACGGTGTCTCCGACGCGGCCACGTCGGGCGTATTGGGCACGCGGTCGGTGGAGGCGTTGCAACAGGGCGATGCGCAGCTCAATGCGCTTGCCGTTTTGGGCGAATCGGATAGCGTCAGCGAGGCGGCGCAAGTGGTCGGTAGCGTTGCGGCAGCCGTCTCCAAGGACGCCACACTCAAGGCCATGGCGCCGCTGCGGCAGAGCATTGCACGCGGTGATGCGCTCACGGCGGCGGTCAACGATGATTACGAACGGCGGGATGAGCTCGTCGTGAAGGGCGCCATCGCGTCCGCAGTGCGCCAGAGACAGGCGGTCATCGGCGCCCTGATCATCAGCGCGATTCTGTCGTGGGTGTTCGTACGGCATGCCCGACGGCGGTTGAAGGCGCGCATGGACGCGGAAATCGAGACCGAACGGCAGCGCCGGACGGAACTCGAAACCATGTCGGTCCGGTTCGGCATCGCCACCCGTGCGGCGCGCGCCGGCGTCTATGAATTGAAGGAGGACGGACTGGATCTATGGTGGAGCGACAGCATGTATGAGCTCTACGGCCAATCGCCGCAGGAGTTCAAGCCCGCGATCGCCACCTGGCTCGAATTGATCCACCCCGCCGACCGGCACTCCGCCAAGAATGCGATCGCTGCGGCCATGTGCGATCAGGGCCAGCTAAGATCGCAATATCGAGTGGTGCGTCCGGATGGCTCCGAGCGCCACATCGCTTCTCTGGCGGCGGTCGTGACCGATTCGGTCGACGGCAGCTCACGTCTCGTCGGAATCGATCTCGACGTCACCGAGCGCATCGAGGCGGACGAGCGCGAGCGCCAACTGCAACAGCAGCTGCGCGACTCCTCCAGGCTCGCGGGAATGGCCGAGATCGCCACCAACGTGCTGCACAACATCGGCAACGTGTTGAACAGCGTCAACATATCCGCGACAGTGGTGACGGACAGAATAAAGACGCCGAAGGCCGTGGGTCTCGGCAAGGTCGCCGCGCTGGTCCAGGAACATGCGGGGGATCTTGGAGCATTCATGTCCAACGATGCCCGCGGCAAGCACTTGCCGGTATACCTCACCCAGCTGTCCGAACAGCTGATCGTCGATCAGCGGGCGACACTCGACGAGCTCGATTTGCTGCGCAAGAACATCGATCACATCAAAGAGATCGTCGTCATGCAGCAGGCTTATTCCAAACTGGTCGGCGTGCCGGAAAAACTCACTGTCGTGAGCCTCGTGGACGACGCCCTGCGCATGAATGCCGGAGCGTTCACGCGCCACGGCGTCAGCGTGCGGTGCGACTTCGAGGACGTGCCGGACATCGTCGTCGAGAAGCACAAGGTGCTGCAGATCTTGATCAACCTCCTCCGCAATGCGAAATATGCCTGCGAGGCGTCTCCGAGATTGGACAAATTAGTCGTCATCAGCATCGCAAAGCGGCCGGACGGCGTCCGCATCGGCGTCACCGACAACGGCATCGGCATCCAGCCGGAGCATATGACGCGCATTTTCAGTCATGGATTTACCACGAAGAAGGACGGCCACGGGTTCGGTCTTCACAGCGGCGCCCTGGCGGCCAGAGACTTGGGCGGTGCGTTACGCGTCGCCAGCGACGGACTCGGTCACGGTGCATCGTTCACTCTCGACTTACCGTTAGAAGCTCCGGAGACTGTTTGTGCCTAAAGTCCCCGCCCGCATCAACCGACGCATCCTCGTCATCGACGACAACCCGGCAATTCACGCCGATTTCCGCAAGGTGCTCGGTGCCGACATCGACGACGCGAACAGCCTGGCCGCGGCCGAACTCGCGCTCCTCGGCGAAGCGCCGGCGCCCTCCTTGAATCGCGGCTTCGAGGTCGACTCTGCATATCAAGGCCAGGAAGGCGTCGCTAAAATCCAGAAGGCCCTCGATGAGGGGAGGCCCTATGCGATGGCTTTCGTGGATATGCGCATGCCGCCGGGCTGGGACGGGCTGGAAACGATCGAACATCTTTGGGCCGTCGACCCGGACGTGCAGGTCGTGATCTGCTCCGCCCACTCCGACCGCGACTGGACCGACGTGGTATCCCGGCTGAACAATTCCGATCAATTGCTGGTGATCAAGAAGCCCTTTGAGGCCATCGAGGTCATGCAATCGGCCAACGCATTGACGCGCAAATGGCAGAATGAACGCGTGGTGCGCCATCAGGTCGAAACTCTCGAGGAAGTGGTCACCGCGAGGACGCATGGACTCGAAACCGCGAACAAGCAGCTGCGCCATTTGGCGACGCACGATGTGCTCACCGGTCTTCCGAACCGGGTCTTGATGGACGATCGCATCGGTCAATGCATTGCGCTTGCCGACCGGCAGAGTCAGACGTTCGCCGTCATCGTATTGGACCTCGACCGCTTCAAGATGGTGAACGACTCGTTCGGCCATCGGATCGGCGATGAACTCCTGAAGGAAGTGGCGCAGCGCCTCAAGGGGGTAGTCCGCGACGTCGACACGGTCGCGCGCCTCGGCGGAGACGAATTCGTGCTCATCATCACGCATAGTCCGGAGGCCGACGCTGCCCAAAGCGTGGCGGCCCGGATCATCGAGGTCATGCAAACTTCCGTCCGTATTGCGGGCGTCGACGTTCACACCACGCCCAGTATGGGCATCGCCTTTTACCCGCGCGATGCGTCGACTACCGAGACGCTGCTGGCACACGCCGATGCGGCCATGTATTACGCCAAGCAGAAGGGCCGCAACAATTTTCAATGTTTCATGCCCCAGATGGACACCGCCACGCAGGAGAAGGTGAGGCTGGAAACCGACATGCACGTGGCGCTCGAACAGGGGCAGTTCCAGCTGCACTATCAGCCCAAGGTTCATACCGCGACGGGCGTGATGCACGGCGCTGAGGCCCTGCTGCGTTGGACACACCCGACGCTCGGGGAGATTCCGCCGTCCAAATTCATCCCCATCGCCGAAGAATGCGGGTTGATCGGTCCGATCGGGGCCTGGGTGGTCCGCGAAGCCTGCCGCCAGGCGCGTGTTTGGCAGGACAATGGCTTGCCGTCGTTGCGGGTTGCCGTCAACATCTCGGCCTCTCAGTTCCGTCAGGGCGATATCGTCGCGATCATTCGCGATGCGCTGGATACCGCAGGATTGGAGGCACGATTCCTCGAGGTCGAATTGACCGAGAGCGTGGTGATGAGCGACCCGGAGGAGTCGATCGCGACCCTGGAGGAGCTGAGCACGATGGGCGTGCTCGTCTCGGTCGATGATTTCGGCACGGGCTATTCGTGCATGAGCTATTTGCGGCGGTTCCCCATTGATAAGATCAAGATCGATCGGGGCTTCATCAGCGAAGTCATGTCGCGCCCCGACGACGCGTCCATCGTACGCGCGATCGTCTCGCTTGCTCACAGCTTAAAATTGAAGGTCGTGGCGGAGGGCGTCGAGTCCAGCGAGCAACTGGAGTTCCTGAAAACGCTCGGCTGCGATCAATATCAGGGCTTTCACTTCAGCCCGGCGTTGCCCGCGGCGCAGTTCGAGGCGCTGGTGCGTACCACGATCGAAGACGACCCCGATTTCACCGAGACCGAAGCCGAGCGCACACACAGCAAACTGACCGCGTACCGGCCGGGCTAGAGGTGGGGGCGGCCAATATGATCCGCGGCAAGCGACGGATGGAGCTGGATGAAGCAAGACTTCGGAAGCCCTCCGCCGGCGGTCCCTGACTTTTTACGTTTCCGCTTGCAGGACGGTGCGCAGCGCGTCCCAGGCGAGCATCGCGCACTGAACCCGGGCTGGGAAATCGCGCACGTCTGCAAAAGCGCGCAGCTCGCCCAGTTCTGGATCCGGTCCGGCGCCGGACGCGCCGACCATTTGCTCGAATTTTTGCAGCAATCCGCGGCCGTGGGCTGTGTCCCGGCCCATCATGGCTTCGGTCATGAGCGAAGCTGACGCCTTGGCGATGGCGCAGCTTTCCCCTGCAAAGGCGATGTCGAGGATCGCACCCTGCTCCAGGCGCACATAGACGTCGATGTGGTCTCCGCACAGCGGGTTGTCACTGCACGTCTTGTGGTTTGCATCCGGCGGCACGCGAAAGTTGCGCGGCCGCTTGCAATGTTCAAGGACGATCCGTCGGTACAGGTCGTTCACCTCCCGGGTCATCGGAACATCCCCTGCACCCGGCACACACCATCGACGAACCGCTCGACCTCCTCCAGCGTGTTATAGAAGGCGAAGGAAGCCCGGGCGGTTCCGCTGGGCAGGCCGAAATGCTGCATGGCCGGCATCGCGCAATGGTGACCGGTGCGGATCGCGATCCCCTCTCGGTCGAGGATCGAGCCGATGTCGTGCGGATGCACGCCGTCCATGACGAAGGACAGGATGCCGGCCTTGTACCTTGCCGTGCCGACGATGCGCACGCCCGAGATCCGCCCGATTCCGGCGCGGGCATGGTCTAGCAATCGCTGCTCGTGCGCCGAGATGGCCTCGAGTCCGATCGCGGAGACGAAATCCACCGCTGCGCCCAGGCCGATCGCGCCGGCAATGTCAGGGGTTCCCGCCTCGAATCTGTGCGGCAGGGGCATGTACTCGGTCGCGTCGAAACTGACGGAGCGGACCATGTCGCCACCGCTCTGCCAGGGCGGCATCGCCTCGAGATGTTCGCGCTTGCCGTACAGCACGCCGATGCCTGTCGGGCCGAAACACTTGTGGCCGGAAAAAGCGTAGAAGTCGCAGTCAAGCGCTCGAACGTCGACCGGCACGTGGGCGATCGCCTGCGCGCCATCGACCAAGACCGGTATGCCCCTGGCATGCGCGAGGCCCGAGACCCGGGCGATGTCGGTCACGCTACCCAGGGCATTGGAAACATGTGTCACCGCGACCAGGCGCGTGCGCGCGCTCAGCAAACGCTCATAGTCCGAAAACTGGAACTCCCCGGCTTCGTTGATCGGCACCACCTTCAGCACCGCCCCGCTCTGCCGGCAGACCTGCTGCCAGGGCACGATGTTGGAGTGATGTTCCATGGCGCTGACGAGGATCTCGTCGCCCGGCACCAGCAGCGGGCGGGCGAAGCTCTGGGCAACCAGATTGATCGCCTCGGTGGCCCCGCGCACGAAGATGATTTCCGCCGCGGCAGCGGCATGGAGAAACACCTGGACGCGGGCCCGCGCGGCCTCGAAGGCATCCGTAGCGCGCTGGCTCAGGGCATGCACGCCTCGATGCACGTTGGCGTTGTCCTCGGCGTAAAAGCGCGACACCGCATCGATCACGGCCTGGGGTTTCTGCGTGGTCGCCGCATTGTCGAGATATACCAGCGGCTTGCCATGCACGCGGCTCCGCAGCACCGGAAACGCCCGGCGCCAGCGAGCCACGAGTGTCCCCGTGTCGGCCGTTCTCATTTCCTCGGCGCAGGAGGTATCCAGCAGCGTTCCCCGTTGAGCCAACACTCGAGCCACTGCCCGCCCGCCGCTACTTGTTGGCACGGACCAGCCTGGCGTAATGCAGGTTGTCCTTACGGTCGGGTCCGGCCCCTTCGGGTCCGAAGCTGAGGCGATAGGCTTGGCCGTCCTGCCCCGGTCCGCGGCGCCCGGTCGCCGTCCAGAAATACGTCGCCGGTGTGTCCGGGAAGAGCGTCAGATTGACGCGCGGATTCGCGCACTGGCGCTCGACGATCATCGCCAGTTCCGGAATGTGCGGCATCCGCCAATCGGCATGCTTTGCATAGCCGCCCGCCGTGTTGAGGGCGCTCGCGGCGTCCTGCGCCGATTTCCAGCTCAATGCCTGCGGCTTGCCGCTGCAGCGGGATCCCGTCCAGTGCTGTCCGAGCGCGCAGCGCATCCACATCATGCCGGACCGGGTATCCGTCAAGGTGCCATCACCATTGTCTTTGAAACGCTGGGTGGGCGTCGATAGGGGGTAGGACTTGGTATCGCACTGCTGGTCTGCAAGGGCGGTGGCACCGCCCATCACCAGCACCATCACACAGGCAATTGTCTTCATGGCTTCTCCCTACTTGTCGTAGCCGATGCCCGACGGTTTCTTCGGATAGCCAACGCCTGATTTCACGACTACCGGCGAGGTTTGCTCGGTGGCGAGCCCCGGAGAGATCTGCTTCCCGCGGTACAGGTAGAAGGCATAAGCCTCCATGGAAATCATGTCATAACTGTTGACGTCCAGCGGTGTCCCAGCCTGCGGCGTCGAGATACACCAGTTGATCATGTCGCGCAGCGCGATGACGCGCCCCACGTCCGCCTGGAACTTCGGGAAGGTTTGCGGATTGGAAGCCGCGGCGTCCGGATGGCAGTTGCCGCAGGCGAGGCCGTTGCTCGACATGCTCGGATTGCTGCCATGCCAAAGGTCTCGGCCATGATCGACGGCCGCGAGCAAAGCTTTTTCTTGGTCGGCCAATTCTTCCTTGGTATAAGGCTCGCGGGCAGCCGCCGGCGAGTTCACCAAAAGAGTCAGCGCGCCGAACGTGATCATCGCCCCCAGGCCCATGACCAAATGTTCCCTGTCAATGAATTTCATGGTCTTCTCGCCCCTTAGATAGTGAAACCGTCTTTGATTGCCGGGTTCAGCATGTCTTGGAATGGATCCCAGTGCATCGTTCCCTTGAAATCGGCTTCCAGATCGATGTGCTGAGGGCCCTCTCCATCCATGACAAGGGCCGGATCCGAGCGGTTCATGCGCATATTCGGGTAGGCGAGCTTGACATCCGGATAGGGCCACGGCCACGAGGTCGATAAGGTTCCGACCGAGGACAGGTTGCCGATCTTGTTGTACACGGTCTGATGAACATGACCGTGAAATGACATGACGCGCTCAAACTTTCCGAGGATATCGCGGATCTGCGGTGCATCCTCGGTCTGGAAATTCCAGCGCGGATAGTAGTCCCACAACGGCGAGTGCGTGAAGACAACCACTGGAGTGTCACTACTCAGCGCCTTCACGTCCTTGCTGAGCCAATCCAGCTGCTCCTCGCGTACGCCCCAGGGGCCGGCAATCGGGCTTTCCAGCATCTCCATGGTGTCCATGCGCTGCTTGGCGGTCATGCCGGCCGCAGTCCAGAAGTCGCGCACCAGGATGGAGTTCATACCGATGAAATGCACGCCCTTGTGGTCGAAGGACCAGGTGGGCTTGCCAAACCGACCGCGCCACGATTCCCCCATGTCCAGGTACCAGTCGTGCTCACCGGGAATGTAGCGCACCGGCATGGTGAGCTTCGAGAGAAGCTTTTGGCCCTTCTGCAGCTGGTCGTCCCGGCCGTTTTGCGCGATGTCGCCGCAATACATCACGAAATCCGGCCGGGGTCTCATGGCGTTGACCTGATCGACCGCGAGTGCGAGAAATACGTCGAATTTGTGATCCGGGATGCTGAATAGATGCGCATCCGTGAGGATGGCAAATCGGAAGGGTGTCACCTTCTTCGACGTGGCTGCCGCTTCGACCCGTACCACGCCGCAGTTGATGCCGACGGCGCCGGCCACGAGCGTCGCAAGTCCGGCACGTCCGGAAAACGTGAGAAAATCCCTCCGACTAAAATTGTTTAACTCCTTCACTGCTTCCTCCTATTGAGCGAACCGCGCGAGAGACGGATCAACACCGTCACATGAGTTCGACGTACCTGCTTTTTATTTGTACACGCCCCGACATCGCCTGCGCGAGTGCGGAGAGTGCCCGACGCATGGCGACATTCCCAATTGAAAGTTTGAATGTTTGAATGTCGGCGATAGGGTCAAGCTATGGACGGTAGCGCTCTGAATCAGCCCGCCCGAACGCGTGAGCCATAGACGCGGTCTATGGGCGGCCGAAGAATTATCTATTGGATTTCCCGCCCTCTCCGGTATTTACTCGAGCGCAGGGGGGGACGCCGGTGACACTGACCGAACTACGCTATTTGGTGGCACTCGCGAATCGTGGGCATTTTGGGCGCGCAGCGGAAGACTGCCACGTATCCCAACCGACGTTGAGCACGCAGATCAGGAAGCTGGAGGAGTATCTCGGCGTCACCTTGATCGACCGCAATGCGAGATCGTTCTCGCTCACCTCCATGGGAGAGAAGGTGGTTGAGAAGGCGCGCAAGATCCTTGGGGAAGTCGATGCGCTGCTGGTCTCCACACGAAGGTCATATGAGCCATTGGCGGGCCGGCTCAACTTAGGGGTTATTCCGTCGTTGGCACCGTATCTGCTGCCGCGGCTACTTCCTCTCATTAAGAATCACTATGCGCGGCTGCACCTGGTGGTCCACGAGGATCTCACGGGGCACATATTGGAGCGGCTGCGCGCCTATCAGATTGATGCGGCATTGTTGGCGCTGCCATTGGATGGCGGTGACTGCGAGGAGATTCCGCTGTTCGATGAGCCATTCTGGTTTGCCTGTCCCGCGGAGCATCCGCTGGCGGTATTGAAGATCATCAGCGACGCGGATTTATGCGAGGTGCCATTGCTGTTGCTCGCCGACGGGCACTGCCTGCGCGGCCAGGCGCTGGCGGCCTGCGGGCGGACGGGTGCGGACGACCAGCAAATCGATGATTTTCGCGCGGCCAGCCTGGAAACGATTTGCCAGCTGGTCGCGGCGGGCTTCGGGTGCACCTTATTGCCGGCCCTCGCGGCGCGTTCACCGCCGGACACCAACCCTTCCTTTGTGATCCGGCCGCTTCGATCCCGCCACGCGAACCGCCGTATCGGTCTGGTATGGCGCCGCGGGCACCAGAAGGCGGAAGAGCTTGCGCTGCTTGCTGCCCTGATCAGAGACAATCCGCCGGCCGGCACACGCACCGCGTTGATGAACGAACGAGCGATGCGCGTTCGCGCATAGCGCGTCGCAGCTCTGGAGGCCCTCCCCGCAATCCCGTCGGAAGCGCCCGAGGATGCGCGTTGTCATGTCCAAAGTTGATGAGCATGGGGTATCTCATCCAAACTCTTGCGGTATGACTAGCCGTTCTGAGGTCACCCCGTTGCATATCCATACGCCCCTCCTCGAATCTCGTTCGTTGTCGACGATGTCAGGCAAAACAGTTTTGTTGAAGATGGAGGCATCGCAGCCCCCAGGCTCGTTCAAGATTCGCGGTATCGGGCTTGCTTGCGAGGAATACGCTCGCCGTGGCGCCACGCGTTTCATCTCTTCCTCCGGAGGAAACGCGGGTATCGCCGTGGCTTACGCGGGCCGCCACTTGCAAATCCCGGTCACGGTAGTTGTACCGGAGACCACCTCTGAGCATGCCAAGGCATTGATCCGCCTCGAAAGCGGCAAGGTCATCGTACATGGCGCGTCGTGGCAGGAAGCCAATGCGCTTGCTCAATCAATGATCGACGAACAGACCGCGTTCATTCATCCATTCGACGATCCGCTGCTTTGGCGCGGCCACGCCGGCATGATCGACGAAGTGACGCGTGCCGGCGTGAGACCCGATGCGGTCGTGTTGTCGGTAGGCGGCGGTGGCTTGCTCTGCGGAGTCGTGGAAGGGTTGCGTCGCAACGGAATGGACAATGTTCCGGTGGTCGCCGTCGAGACCGCGGGGGCCGATTCTTTTGCGCAGTCGCTGGCGGCCGGCCACCGTATAGCGCTCGACCGCATCACGAGCATTGCCACGTCGCTGGGTGCACGGCAGGTTTGCGAGCAAGCATTTCGATGGGCTTCCGTACATCCGGTGAAAAGCGCCGTCGTTTCGGACGAGGCCTCCGTATTCGCATGCAAACGCTTTCTGGATGAACATCGCATCCTGGTGGAGCCCGCCTGCGGTGCGTCGTTGGCATTGCTCTACGAGAGAAGTCCCACATTGGAATCGTTCGGCACGCTCTTGGTGATCGTTTGTGGAGGAGCTACCACGACGACGGACCAATTGCAGGCATGGTCGACCCAGTTCCTTCAAGGTCGATTCTCTGGTCGTAGCGAAAGCCGTTAAAGGCCCTCTCGAGGTGCTTCACCCATCGTCTCGTCGATCACGTGAGGGTTGGGTGAACTACGCTCTCCCACCGGACATCACAGACCCCCGCCGCCTCGAGCTGCCCGATCAATGTCACGATGCGGCGGGACGAAGCGCGGTCCCCCAGCGCGAGCGCCTCGAACGTGCAAAGCGGCTTACCGGAGGCCGTGATCGTGAAGCGTTGCCGTAGACTCAGGAGGTGCTCCGCCAGCGCCTCCAGCACGAGGCGCCCAACCCCTTCTTGAGATCGGGCGCACCGTACGACCAATTGGAATACGCTCTCTGCCACACGCCCGCCGGGCGAATTCAGCCGATTCTCCTGTGTCGCGAGGGTGGGCAATGGGTTGCGAAGCCTTGCGTGGGCCTTTCGCTGATGCTGCAGCGGGAAATTGAGGATCACTTGCATGGGAAGGTGCCTCTGGAAACTCTGCGGGAACCAGTATGCGACGAAGATTGATCACCCAGAATAATAGAGCCGCCCGTATAAAGATGATGTTAATTTAAGTCGTCCGCCGAAACGCACCGCACTTCCTTCGCCGCGATCCCATAATTTTTACGTGATTTTGACGGCCTACGTGGTACGTTACCTCCCGCCCGTACTTGGATTGGCTGGCGAACGCAGGGGTGCGCGGTATGACTGAGGCAATGCACCTCGTGGTGATCGTTGAAGACGATCCGGCGCTTCAGAGCGTATTGCAAATGCTTTTCGAAGCGAACGGCTACCGCGTAGTCGCCGCGGGCACCGCATCCGGGGGCGTGCATGACGCGCGACTCTACAATCCCGATGTCGTTATCGTGGATTTGGGCTTGCCGGATCGTGATGGGATCGAGGTGATCAAAAGTATTCGGGCATGGTCGGCGATGCCGATCGTGGTGCTTTCTGCGCGCACTGCCGAGACTCAGCGCTTAGCTGCATTCGAGAACGGCGCCGATGACTATGTGGTGAAGCCATTCAGCGCGCCGGAGCTTTTGGCGCGGGTGCGGGCCGTTTCGCGCAGGCATGTTCGCGGCCATTTGCCAATGGGCGTCTTACGGCTCGGGGATATCTCCGTCAATCTGAGCGAGCGCGCCGCGCGCCGGGACGATGGCCGTGAAATCCATCTGACTCCCCTCGAATATAAAATCCTCGTCGTGCTGGCGCGTCAGCCGGAGCGGATTGTCACCCACTCGACCCTCCTCAAGGAAGTGTGGGGGCCGGATCGCGACGATTCCCGCTCGCTGCGCGTCTACATTGGGAGTCTGCGTCGTAAACTAGAGGCGGATCCGAGCCGACCAAAGCACATCCTTACGGAGCTCGGCCTCGGCTATCGCCTGGTGCTCGATCAAGAGGCGCGGATCGAGAATCCGGCCGACTAAAGGGCCCTCTTGGTCCCGTGTTCCCGCTTCATGTTCGCGATACCGTCGTGCTGCGCTATGCCTCATAATCGTCATGGCACGCTTACTGGGGGTTATCGATCCAATGGTCATACTCGAACTCAATCTGGCGCTCGATCTGTTGCACTAATGTCCGACGAGAAGCGGGTCGATCCGGATGAGTTGCTGACCGCCCTGAAGCACCATGAAGCGGCCGAACGGCGGGGGCATCTCAAGATTTTCTTCGGTGCGGTCGCGGGCGTCGGGAAGACCTATTCCATGCTCGAGTCCGCGCGTGCGACACGCGCCACCGGTGTTGATCTGGTCATCGGGTACGTCGAACCCCATGGACGGCTGGAAACCGAGCGCCTGCTAATGGGTCTTGAGCAGTTGCCCTTGCTCGAGGTGGAGTATCGAGGAATTACTCGCGGCGAATTCGATCTCGACGCCGCCCTGGCACGCCATCCCACGATATTGGTGGTCGACGAGCTGGCCCACTCGAATGTGATCAATGGGCGCCCCCCGCAGCGCCACGCAAAGCGCTGGCAGGATATCGAGGAGGTCCTCGCCGCCGGCATCCATGTATGGACCACGCTCAATGTTCAACATCTGGAGAGCTTGAACGACGTCGTCGCGAGCATTACGGCAGTCCGGCAACGGGAAACCGTGCCGGACCGCATTTTTGATCAAGCCGACGATGTTGAACTGATCGATCTTCCGCCGAGCGATCTGCTCGCGAGGTTGCGGGCCGGTAAGGTCTACAGCGTCGCGCATGCCACGGCGGCGACCAAGCAGTATTTTCGCGAACCGAACCTCTTGGCGCTGCGTGAGTTGGCACTGCGGCGCACGGCGGATCGTGTCGATGCAGCAGCTCGGGTCTATAAGGATCTGGAGCGCTTTTCTCGACCCTGGTTGGCGCGCGATCGATTCCTCATAGCCGTTGACCTCGACGATCAAGCCGAGCAGTTGATCCGGGTGGGTAAGCGCTTCGCCGATGCCCTGGATGCCGAATGGCTGGTGGTGTCGGTCGAGACCCCCGCGATGCTCAAGCTGGGCGAAGCCTCGCGAAATCGGCGCATCGATATCTTGCGGCTCGCCGAATCGCTGGGAGCACAGACGGTTACCCTGGATGGCCCCTCGGCATCCGCTGCCTTGACGGAGTACGCCCGGCTCCGAAACATCACCCGCATCGTTGTCGGAGAGCCGCGGCGATTTGGACTCAAGGCCTTCTTCAAGCCCTCCACCGCAACCAAGCTGGTGCGCGCGGGCGGCGGATTCGATGTGTCCGTGATCGCCCGGCGGGTCCCCTCGCCCACCGGGCGGACCCGTTCGGGGGCGGCGGAACCACAAAAGGTAAAGTGGCCACGCTATTGGGCCGCCATCGGGATCTCGCTCGCGTGCACCGGGGTCGCGGCCCTCATGTACCCTTATTTTGTTCTGACCAACCTCGTGATGGTGTATCTCTTGGGCGCCACAATTGCCGCTCTCAGGCTCGGGCGAGGTCCGGGGAGCGCCTCGGCGGTGGCCAACATCCTGGCGTTCGACTTCTTCTTTGTGCCTCCGCGCTTTTCTTTCGCCGTGACAAATCTCGAGTATGTGGTGACATTCGCCGTCATGTTGGCGGTGACGCTGATTATCGCGACGCTGGTGGCGAACGTCAGAGCTCAAACGCGGGTGGCCGGCGCTCGGGAGCGCCGTACGGCGTTGTTGTACGCAATGAGCCGCGAACTCGCAGCCACGCGCAGCCTCGAGGATTTGGCGCGCGTCGCGGTGAAACATGTGGCGGAGACTTTCGCCAGCCGCGCAGTGGTCCTCGTTCCCGCTGCCAATGGGCGATTGCGACACCCGGCAAGCTCGCCGATAGTCGGCTCGTTGCGGGGCGCTGATCTGTCCATCGCCCAATGGGTATACGATAAAGGCGCACCGGCGGGCCTCGGAACCGACACTCTGCCGGCAGCTGTCGCGCAATACCTGCCGCTCAAGGGAACCCATCAGGCACTCGGCGTATTGGTGGTGGAACCGACGCAACGGCGCCGCCTGCTCCTGCCCGAACAGCGACACTTGATCGAGACCTTTGCCGCCCAGATCGCGCTGGCGCTGGAACGCGCCGGATTGCAGGAAGAAGCGGAACAATCGCGCGTCACTGCAGAAACAGAGCGGCTCCGCAATACGCTTCTCGCCTCCATCTCGCACGACTTGCGGACTCCGCTTGCCGTGATCACGGGTGCGAGCAGCGCGCTCGGTGATCCCTCGATGACGTTTGATGCGGAGGCGCGCCTCTCCCTGGCCCTGCAAATCGAGACCAAATCCAGGGAAATGACCGAAATCATATCCAATGTCCTGGAACTGATGCGTTTGGAGAGCGGTCAGTTCGCCCTGCGGCTCGATTGGGTCATGATCGACGATCTCGTGAGTTCGGCGCTGGAGCGGCTGGGAACGCGCTTGGCTGAACACCCGTTGGAGTCTCGCGTGCCGGCGGATTTGCCGCCGGTGCATGCGGATAGCGCCCTGATGCTGCAGGTGTTCATCAATCTTCTCGAGAACGTGGTGAAACACACACCTGCCGGGACCCGCGTGGTGATTCAGGCCGCTCTAGAGGACCCGTTTGTGAGAGTCAATATCGAAGACACGGGCCCCGGTCTTCCACCTGGTGATGTCGATCAGCTTTTCGCAAAATTCCATCGTGGCCGTGATGAAAGCAGCACCGGTGGCGCCGGTCTAGGATTGTCAATTTGCCGTGCCATCGTGAGCGCACACGGAGGTAAAATCGACGCCAGCCAGCGGCCGGGCGGCGGTGCCCGCTTCTCATTCACGTTGCCGGTGTCTTGACGGGGAGCAACGTCCTCTCCAGCAGGGCCGAAATGCCATCGGTGCAAACGCCGCCTGGATAGCGGCTGCAGGCATCCAGGTTACCGTTGATCCGATTCCGGACAATAGACGGACTGTGCAAATAGTGCGAGCTCATCGCTGTTCAACAGCCCGTCATGGTCCTGATCGACACGAGCGAATTGCATTTCGAGAAATCGAAATACCTCCTCCTTGGACACCGACTCCGTCGCCGCGATAGACCTCACATATTCCTGGATCGCCATAAGAAGAACCTCCGACTACACGCGAGCATAAGTCGTCCGCGCGTAAAAAAACTGTTAAAGAATGGCAGTGCCGATTTCCGATCTGAGTAATTCGCTCGGACACTGCCACCCTTTTTTTCACAGCATCTTAATGGGGTGTGAAGCACAATAATTCTCACGTGCTGCACATTGGGTTGGGGATTTACGAGCGCTGTGCTCGTGGGACCGTTACCGCCAGCACCCGAGATCACGTTCATGTGCCGATTAGTGTCCTCACGGCTCCAATTCGTCATTACCTTTGTATTGATCATCGCGGTGATAGACCGCGGTCATTTGCAAAGAAGCAGCCCAGGCCCGTCGGGAATCACGCGTATCGCGCGCGACCTAGGCCGAAAATTCTGCAATCCCGAGGGCGAAGGACTGACCTACCCCTGGGCACAGTAAGGTAGCTTCGAGCCCCCTCGCATCGCGTGACGCGAGGGGGCGATATCAGAATTTGACCAGAACGCCGGCGCCGTAGATGACTTCACGCGTGCGCAGGTCCGGAAACCAGTCCCCGGCATCGCATTGACCGGTGGTGGCATTGGCGCCGCCGCCGACGCAACTTCCCGGCGAACCGGTGTTGCCGCCGGGAGGCGTGATACCGCCCGCTCCCGACCAATACGGAACGCTCGAATGCCGGAACGTCGTTTCCGTCCACCAAGTAATCCAGTCTTTCGGCATGTACTGAAAATTGAGCTGCGAATCCCATTGATAGAGCTTTTGTCCCGGCTGCTGGGTGAAGTACGGTGAGCCGCTGGCGGCCGTCGCTCCGTTGATGGGCGGAGTCAGGGCCAGATAGCGGCCTGGATTGTTCATGAACCCGCCGCCAATGGTCACTGCGTACAGATCGTTATGGAACCATGTACGGTCGTAGAGCATCATGCCGATAAATTCATCCTTGTTCGGCTCGTGCGTACAGTGGACGCCGCCGCCGTACTCGCAGCCCCAGTCCCAGGTCAAGCTGAACGCCATTTTGGAGATACCGGCCCCGCCAAGCCCTTTGGCGTCGTAGTATTTCACCAAGAGGCTGTCGTCCTCGTGAAACCGGGTTACATCGGCGTAGTTGACGGGTGGGCCCGCCCCGACATAGGACCCGGCGGCTGCGTTGCCAGGACCGCCATTCTGGGGGTGACAAAGCGTATCCATGGTTCCAGCTCCGTTGTTGCTGTTCACTTGGCAGTTCAAATTGTCCTGTCCGATGGAATAGGTGTTGAACACCATTTTGAGGTTCTCGCTCGGGATCCACAGGATCTGTCCGCCGAAGCCCGGGTGGCGGTTGAATTTGGCATAGGATTGCCAGCCGTTGATCAGCCAGGGCTCGATCTTCAGATCCTGGGTGGGCCACCATTGAACGCGCAGTCCATTGAAGAACCACGGTGTGTTGGAGGACACGAACGAGGGCTGGTAAGTCCAGTTATCGAAGTTGTAATAGCTGAACAAGCCGATGTAGGAAACGAATACCCCCACGTCGACATTGAGGCCATGGCTCACGTCCCAGTGATAGCCGGCGTTCGCTTCCGAGAAGTAGCGATACGCGTCATCGAGGTCCCACTGGCCGACCGCGGAACTGGCGTCATTTCGCGGTGTGGTGGTCGAAAACATGCCGAACATCGAAAGAAACCGCGCCTTCACGCCCTCCCAGTGAAAATCGCCGCCGAAGCTGACCTGCTCGATCTGGAATTCGCCTGAGCGGAACTCCTCGGTCGAGCCGGAGATGGTGTGGTCGATCGGATGATTGGCACTTTGCAGATAGTTCATATCCAGGCGTACTTCCGGCGTGAAAAACTTGGTATCGAATATCGGGTTCTTCTCACGCGGGGTGCCGTTCATCCAGCCGATATAGCCGTCATTGGCAAGCGGCGTCTGGGTATCGACCTCGGGACCGGGTTCGGGCGCCTGCAGCGCTTCGGGTATCACCGCTGCCGGTTGTTGCGCCGCTGCCGGTTGTTGCGCCGCTGCCGGTTGTTGCGC
>Ga0187887_10000063_pt1 | contig 107027 bp, 102 predicted proteins | sample June2016WEW_7_10_FD_132977 | JGI IMG/M metagenome (GOLD analysis project Ga0187887, IMG submission 132977) | Peatland microbial communities from SPRUCE experiment site at the Marcell Experimental Forest, Minnesota, USA - June2016WEW_7_10 | ecosystem: Environmental > Terrestrial > Soil >... | reverse complement strand
CAGGACAATCTCAGGCAGTTCGAAGGCGCGCTGAAGGGCGTGGGCATCAATCCCGACAAAGATATCGACACCCTGGCGCTGCCCTCGTTTCGCACCGAGAAGCAGGGAATCCGCACCATCGGCATCGCCAGCGGGCCCTTCGACATGAAGCTGGTGTTGAAAAAACTGACGCTGGCCAAGATCAAGCCCACGAAGTACAAACTCGCCAGCCTCTATCCCATGGAGGGCGGCTTCGTGATGACTTTTCTGGACGAGAGCACGCTGCTCTTCGGAGAGCCTCCGGCGGTGAAACTCGGCCTCGACACCCGCAATGGCGACACCCTGAACGTGGACACGAATGCCGCCATCGCGGATATGATGTCGAGCGTGGACGCGGCGCCGTTCTGGAGCATTCTCGACCAGCAAGGCACGCAGAATATGATCCGCTCGGCGCTGGGCGATGCCGCCAAGATCGCCGACTATGAAACCGTGAAGAAGCGCATTCTAGGCTCCTACTACACCATGGATTTTTCCAGCGGGGTGAATTTCGATCTCACCGTAGTGACTTCGGATTCGGTGACGGCGGGCACCTTATCGATGGTGATGAAGGCGGCCATCATGTACAAGAAGACCAGCGCCTCGCCGATTGAAAAAGCGGCCATGGACAAGGCCTCGGTCGATTCCGACGGGCAGAAGTTTATGGTGCACTTCAAAGACAGCGACGCGCAGTTTCAATCGCTGATGCATTCTCCCCTGTTTGCGACCTTGTCGCACTAAAAATCTAGCACTGAGGCACGGGGTGGAAACCCGGAAGCGAGAGGGGCACCCTGTGCGCCTCCGTGTCCCCGGTGTTTCAAGGTCTTAGGTTGCGTCCGTGAACCTCGCCACCTGCGCGGGAAATCGCCGATGCCAACCTGGGTCGGGACGCCTTAGTTTCTCGCTCTCGCGGCGCGCTTCTCGCGAGCCCAACCTTCTTTCACAATCTGGCGCGAACGTCCCACTGCGAGCGCATCCTCGGGAACATCTTCGGTGATGCACGACGCGGCGCCCACATAGGCGCCCTTGCCGACGCGGACGGGCGCGACCAGCGTGCTGTCGCTGCCGATGAAGACCCCATCTTCGATCACCGTGGTGTGCTTGTTGACTCCATCGTAGTTGCAGGTGATGGTTCCGGCACCGATGTTTACGCCCGCGCCGATCTCGGCGTCGCCCAGGTAGGTGAGATGGTTGGCCTTCGATCCCTTGCCCAGCTTGATGTTTTTGGTCTCGACAAAGTTGCCCACGTGCGCGCCCTCGCCGATCTGGCTGCCCGGGCGCAGATGAGAGTAGGGGCCGAGGACCGCCCCGGCGCCCACGCGCGCTTCGTCGAGAATGCATCCCGGACGAATCAGAACTCCGGCGGCGATCTCGGAATCGCGGATCACCGAGTGGGAGCGAATGCGGCATGCGGCGCCGATCTTCGACTGGCCCAGGATTTGCACGAAGGGTTCGATGACAGTGTCGGCGGCAATTGCCACGTCGCTGTCGATCACGCAGGTGAAAGGATAGAAAATCGAAACCCCCTCGGCCATCAGCTGCTGGCACTTCGCCAGGCGCATGTGCTCGTCGATGACTGCCAGTTCAGCGCGAGTGTTGGCGCCTAGAATTTCGCTGGCTTTCACCGTCTTCCACGCCACCACGCGCTGCCGCGCTTTGCGCAGAACTTCGGCCATGTCGGTGAGGTAATACTCGCCATGCGCATTCGCGGTGGATAGCTTCTCTATATTGAGAAACAACTGCGGCACCGCGAAGGCATAAAATCCAGCGTTGATCTCATGAATCTTCTTTTGCGCCGGGCTCGCGGATTTTTCTTCGACGATGGCCTGCACTTCGGCGCTGCCCCGGGATTTGCGAATCACTCGACCGTAGCCGGTGGGCGAGTCGAGCTCGGCGCTGAGCAAGGTCATCGCCGCTTTCTCGTCGAGATGGAAGTTCAGCAGTTTGGCGATGGTCTGGGGCGTAATCTGCGGCGCGTCCCCCGATAGCACGATGACATGGTCGTAAGCGGAGAGCGCCTCGCGCGCCACCATCAGAGCGTGGCCGGTGCCGCGCTGCTCGACCTGCAAGACAAAATGAATGCCAAGGTGAGCGACCGCATCGCGAACACGATCGGCTTCATGGCCAATGATCGCGAAAACGTCGCTGGCCGGCACCACCCGCGTCGCTGCGGCCAGGACGTGCGCCAGAAGCGCCTTGCCGCCGACTTCATGCAGCACTTTGGGAAGCTCCGACTTTAGGCGCGTGCCTTTGCCCGCAGCCAGAATGGCGACCGCGACCCGAGGAGAGGATTCCGTGGAATTTTGCCAGGCGGTTCCGTTCGTGGATTTCTTCATTCGCCCCACTATACCTTGCGACGAGATCGTGAAAAAGAGGGTGCCGGGTGCCGGGGGATCACCGCCTCGCCTTTACACCGAGCTTTTATCGCGGAGGCCGCCGAGACGCGGAGAAAATCTGACGCGAGACCATCGTCTATAGCCCCAGGCCGCCATCCACGGCAAGAATTTGCCCGGTGATAAACTGCGGCGCGGTAGCGAAGAACAACACCGCCGCGGCAATCTCATCTCCCCGTCCGTTGCGCTGCATGGGTGTTTGTTTGGCCATGCGGCGCAAGAACGCCGCCCCCGATTTCTCCCCCAGATCGATCATGCCGGGCGCGACGGCGTTGACCGCAATCTCCGGCGCCAAAACTTTCGCCATCACTTTCGTCAGCATGTGCAAGGCGGCTTTCGAGGAGCAGTAGTGCGCGTTGCTGGGCCAGGGGCGCAGCCCGCCGAGCGACCCCATGTGGATGATTTTGGCTTCGATCGTATCCGCACGCCGCACGCCGGTGCGTTTGCGGCGCATCCACTTCAAGGCTTCGCGCGAGACCAGAAAAGGCCCGCGAGTGTTGGAGGCGAAGATGGCGTCCCACTCGCGAGTGGTGAGGCGCTCGAACTCCGCCGTGGCGTAGTTGGCGGCGTTGTTGACCAGGATGTCGATGCGGCCCAGTTCGCGGCCCGCCTCCTTCATCATGGACTTGACGCTGGCTTCGTCGGTGATGTCGCAGTGCAGCGCGAAGGCGCGCACGCCCAGGCTGGCCAGATCGACAACCGTGCGTTGCGCCTCGCGGGCGGAGTTGCGGAAGGTGATGGCGACGTCGGCGCCGGCTTGTGCGAGAGCCAGCGCGGACGCGCGCCCCAGGCGGCGCGCGGCGCCGGTGATGAGGCAGGCCTTGCCCCGCAAGGGTTTATCGTCGGATGAAACCATTTTCGGATTCTACTCCTGCCTCGGGAAGGGCCTGCCGAGAAAGTCGCTTAGACCCCTTTTTCTCTTGCCAGACGCTGGTTCGGAAGCGTTAAAATCGCGGCGTGGCCGAGTCCCGCCAAGTCGTGATCTATTCCCGCCGGGGCTGTCATCTGTGCGAAGTGGTCAAGGAAAGCCTCGCCAAATTGGCGCGCCGCGGTGGTTTCACCTGGCAGGAAGTGGATGTGGATAGCGACACAGAACTGCGCCGGCAGTTCAACGACGAAGTGCCAGTCGTATTCATCGACGGCCGCAAAGCCTTCAAGTACCGCATGGACGAGCGCGAGTTCCTGCGCAAGCTGGCGAGCTGAATCCTTGGCCGAACCCACCCCCAGTTGTGTGCTCGATGACACACGCGTGTCTTGGCTGACGCGGCTATCCCGTCTGGATGGCGCTAACCCCGCTGCTCTCAACGCTCCTGCGGCGGCAATCGCCTTGCAATCCATGTAGCGCGACCTATTTGCAACAGGAGGAACTATTTTGCTGCGACAAATTCTTGCCCTGGCTTTCATCTTTATTTGCACTTCGATCGCATGGGTGATTCTCGGCGCCACGATTTCTTCCCGCACCTACGGCAGTCACGAGCAACTGCAGGGCCACGTAGCCTCCACCTGGGGCACAGCCCAGCAGCAGTCGCCGCCCACCGCGACGTACGCCGTCACAGAGGTGGTGAGCTCGACGACGGTCGAAAATGCAAAGGTCGTAGTTCACCGGGAGAACATCCAACGCCAATATCCGCTGCCCCTGCAGGCGAGCCAGATTCAAGTGGACTTTCACCTGAGTCCGCGGCAGAAAGGATTGCTTTGGTACAGCACGTACGCGGTCGACTTTGCCGGCGACTATACCTTTCGCAACGATACCAGCGAGCGGCAGACCGTAGATTTCAGATTGAAATTTCCCGCGCAGAAGGCGATCTACGATGGCCTGGAAATGAAGATTAACGATCAACCCGTCGCATGGGCGAACGACGATCAGAGCACGGCGGGCCGCGCCACCCTGGAACCGGGAGAAACCGCCCGATTGCACGTCGCTTACCGCTCGCAGGGACTGGACAGTTGGCGCTACCAATTGGCCGATGGCGTGGCCCAGGCTCGCGATTTCGCGCTCACCATGAATACCAATTTTCGCGACATTGACTTTGCCGACGACACTCTTTCGCCCACATCGAAACAGATGATCCCCGGCGGTTGGCAGCTGGCGTGGCAATATTCCAACCTGGTTTCTGGGTTTGAGATCGGTATGACGATGCCGCAGAGGCTGCAGCCAGGGCCGCTGGCCGGAGAAATCAGTTACGCCGCGCCGGTGTCGTTGTTTTTCTTCTTCTTTCTGATGTTCATCATCACCACTCTGCGAAATATCGATCTGCATCCCATGAATTACTTTTTCCTGGCGACGGCCTTTTTTGCCTTCCATCTTTTGCTGGCGTATTTGGTGGATCACATTTCCATTCATGCGGCCATGGTTTTGGCATCGCTGGTCTCGGTAGCCCTGGTGGTGAGTTACCTCCGGCTGGTGGTGGGACTGCGCTTCGCCGCGCTGGAGGCGGGGACGGCGCAATTCATCTATCTGGTGCTGTTCTCGTATGCGTTTTTCTGGAAGGGATTCACTGGCCTTGCCATCACGATAATCGCGATCATCACTTTGTTTGTGGTGATGCAGATGACGGGCCGGATTCGTTGGTCGGAGCGGTTTGCGGCGCGAGGTGCGGTGCTCCCGAGCACGGGGTCTCTCTAGCGAATGCCTTGCGGCCGTCACGTAGCGCAAAGGGCTACGGGGTCCTTCGACTTCGCGGGGTTGCGCTTCGCTTGCCCCGCTGCGCTCAGGAGGACACGGCGGGTGGATAGGAGAGGCCTCAGGTTCTACGGAAAGCGCACATCCAGGCTGTAGATTTCCTGGGTGCTTCGGTCCCGCATGAGCAGCGGGGAATTATCGGGGGCAAGGCCGACCCAGAATTCCCAGGGATCGAAGCCGCGAGGGATTTCCTTCACGCTGAACAGCCGTTCGACTTTGCCAGCGGGAACGCTGACGCGCACCATGTCGTCGATTTTGTCGGAATAGTCTTCGGCATAGATGTAGTTGCCGTCGCGCGACCAGTTCTCGAAGGCGAAGCGGGATTGCGCGATCTGCGACCAGCTTTTGTTCTCGACGGCGTAGAGCATCAGCCGGGCCGAATCGGCGGTAAGCGCCGCGATATAGCGCCCATCGGGCGAGCAGCGCGGGCTGAAAAGATTTTCGGAGCCGGGGACATCCGAAATTTGCCCGGTCTTTAAATCGGCGACGTGAATGTTGGGGCCGGGCGCAGATTTGTATTCGAGCCACGGCATCCCCGCAAAGACGATGGCGTCGCCCTTGGGCGTCCAGGTCGGGTCGCCCTGATTGCTGTTTCCGGCGGATACTTCCTGCGGCGTGCCGCCCGCGGCGGGCATCACAAAAATCTTCCAGGGCTTGCCCGGACGCGAGGCCATGAAGGCGATCTGGCTTCCATCCGGCGACCAGCGCGGCATGTGCGCCTGCATGGGCGCGTAAGTGAGTTGCGTGCGTGAAGTGCCGTCGGGCTGGCAGCGCCACAGCGTGAGTTCGGGATGGGATACGTAAACGACCACATCACTACCGGGCAGAATGTCGGCTTCGCCCGCCGACACGCCGGGAAGATCCACGGAGAACTGCTGCGTCTTGCCCGGCAAGCGCACGAGATCGAAGCGGCGTTGCTGGCCGAGTACGAACAACTTTTTCCCGTCGAGGCTCGGCGTGGGGTTGCTGAACATGAGCGGCCCCACGGTGAGTTGGGTGGGTTCGGTCGCGGCTTTCCGAATGAACGAAGCACGTTCGCGCAAGGCCCAGATATTTTGCGAGTGGTCGCGGGTCGACTCAAAAAGAAAATACTTTCCCTGCGGCGTCCAGGCTCCGCCTGACTCTTGCGCGGGTTGGTTCCAACCGGGCAGAACTTGGTGCAAGCCTTGGCCGTCGGGCGAGACTTCCCACAGCGAGGAGCTGCGCTGCGCGGTGTCGCTGACGGTGAAGCGCAGGCGGTGGCCGTCGGGGGAAAATCGCGGCGCGAAAGCGGGTCCGGAAATATTGACGAGTTCGCGCACGTCCGAACCATCGGGGTCGCACTCATACAAACTGGATTGCCGGGCGTAGACGACGTGCTGGCCATCGGGCGTCCAAGTGGCGGCGTGGGCCAGGATATTTCCGACCCGACGCAGCGAACCGGCGGGGAGCGGCAAGATCCAGAGCGGCCACTCTGTGTCCGAACCTTCGGCCATGCCTCTGATCAGCAACTCCGAGCGGGCGGGATAAAAGTCGTAAATGTCGGCGCTGGGCAGGGAGATGGGCACGGGCGCGGTTTCCCCACCCGAAGTGGAAGTCTGCATCAGGACCGAGTGGCCGCCCAGGTGCTCAGAAAAATACAGCCGTGCACCATCGGTGACGAGGGAGCGCTTGGAGGCGCCGTCGTTGGTAAGCTGCAGCGATGAGGTTACTACCGGCGCAGGCTCGGGCGATCGCAGAAATAGTGCGAAGAGCAACGCCAGCACAGCCGCCGCCGAAACCAGAACGATCGCGAGCCAGGTCGTGCGGATGGTTTTCGGCGGGGGAGTTGTCGTGGTCGCGGCGGCCGTGGCGAACAGGGCGCGGAGTCTCTCTTTCGAATCCGGCGCTGCCGGCCGGGCGGCGGTTCCGGTGGAGCGAGTTTGTGCGGCTTCGATCTCGCGGCGCAGGCGCTGCAGATCGACGCGCATTTCGGCCGCGCTTTGGTAGCGATGCGTGGGATCTTTCTCCAGCGCCTTGATGACGATTCGTTCCAGTTCCGGCGGAGTCGCCGGATTAAAGCGCAGCGGCCATTCGGGTACGCCGTGAATCAGAGAGTCAAAGAACGCGGCCGTGGTCTGGCCTTGAAAAGGCAGGACGCCGGTCGACATCTCGTAAAGCACGACTCCGAAAGAGAAAAGATCGGTGCGCGAATCGAGTGGCTGGCCCAGAGCCTGCTCCGGCGACATATAAGGGATGGTGCCGAGGGCGGCGACGGGGCGGGCTTGACCCTCGGGCGAATCGGTGAGGCCGCCGAAGGTCTCTCCGCTGGCGCTGGGCTCGTCGCCTTGCGCGAGCTTGGCCAGACCGAAGTCGAGAATCTTGGCGCCGCCGCGCTTGGTGACAAAAATGTTGTTGGGATTAATGTCGCGGTGAATAATGCCGTGAGTGTGGGCGGCGTCGAGCGCGTCCGCGATCTCGATGGCGAGGCCGAGCAGAACTCCCATTTCCAGCGGACGCCCCGCGATGCGATGCTTGAGGGGCAGCCCATCGAGAAACTCCATGGCGATGAAGGTTTCGCCGGCCTGCCCGCCGATGTCGTGGATGGTGCAGATGTTAGGGTGGTTCAGCGAAGACGCGGCTTGGGCTTCGAGTTGAAAGCGCGAGAGGCGCCCGGGATCTTCGGCAAAGAAATCGGGCAGGAATTTTAGCGCGACAAAACGATGAAGCCGGGTGTCCTCCGCTTTGTAGACAACACCCATCCCGCCACCACCGAGTTTCTCGATGATGCGATAACGAGAAATAATCCGCCCTATCACTTGAGGGGAATCGTACTTCGCGGCATGGGGCAAGTCAATCAGGGGTGCTGCTGCCGAGGCCGGGGCTTGATTCGGGTCTAAGAAATTTAGGATCAAGACCGTAATATCTCTCGAATCAAGCGTTTGACGAGACCGCCTGTTTCTGAGTCGGCCTAGAATATTGATTGCCGAGAAGTCAGTTCTAAAATACCGGCAATCAGCAGGTTAGCTCTGAGAGTGGCCGTGTTTAGTTATCGAAGAAGGCGACGGGAGAGTTCTGGACTGCAGGATCATCGCTTGAGGGGACGGCGAGGGCAAGGTTAGATATCACACGGAGCGGTGGAAAAAAACCAAGGAGCGGCGAAGATTGCGGGTTTCGCGACTCGTTTCCAGCCCGCCCGCGGCTCGCTCCCAGGACTCGAGTGGAAGCCATCGGCCATTTGATATTTGGCCAAGAAGTGAAACTGCCGCGAGAGAGCTCAGGCGTCCCTGCCGTTATCTCTGTTCGTGCTTTTTCCCGGCGCTGAAGCGCTGGGCTATTGTCGTTCGCCCTCGGGGGCAGTATGCCAGACTGACAGCTAACAGCTTACTTAACGATCACCTCTTCCGTCACTACGCTGAAGTGCTTTAGGTTCGCCATCCCGAAAGAAGTAGTGATGGCCACGTCTGAGGCGTCGCGCCCGGTGGCCATCAGCACTCGACCGATGCGGGGATGGTTGTGGCGCGCATCGAAGGTCCACCAGCGATCCTCGAGATAAACCTCAAACCAGGCGCTGAAATCCATGGGATCGGGACTGGGCGGAACACCCACGTCGCCGAGATATCCCGTGGCATAACGCGCCGGCATATTCAGGGCGCGGCACAGCGTCACCGCAAGATGCTGAAAGTCGCGGCAGACGCCAAAGCGCTCGGTGAACACGTCGAGCGCACTCTTGGTCGGACGCGCGTATTGATAGCCGAACTGCACGCGGGTGTGTACCCAGTCGCAAACCGCCTGCACCCGCGACCATCCCGGAGTGACTCCACCAAAGAGCTCCAGCGCAATGGTCGAGAAGCGATCCACTTCGCAGTAGCGGCTGTTGAGCAGGTAGCGCAGCGTGTCGTGCGGCAGGTGCTGCACCGGAACCTCGTGGGCATTCAGGCTGACGGCATCGGGCGCGCCGGAGTCGTAGATCGAGGTCGAATTACTCAACCGGATCAAGCCTGTCGGCGCTAGGAAGCGCATGCAGCGGTTGCCAAAGGTATCGATGTAACCTTCCTGCGCGACGGCCGGCTCCAGGCGCAATTCGTCGGGCGCGCGCAGGTCGGCTTGGCGCGAGGGATGCACGTTCAGCAGCGCCACCACCGGCACCGGACAAAGCATCTCAAACTGAATGTCGTAGCCCAAGCGCAGAATCATGGGATTGCCTTGGATACTTGTAACACGGCTCGCGAGAGAAGTTTATCTTGTGCCAAGCCCAAGGCGGGCGCAGACAATCTTTGAACGAAAGAGCATTCAAGGAACTTGCATCGCTACTGGCGTTGCGGCGGCCCAACTCGCGGTTGAGCCGCAGTTTCATCGGTGCAACCACAACGCATCGGGTGGGCCCTTCTGTGCTGCCAATCCCATGTCTCGCAGAAGAAGCGAGGCAGTTAAGATCAATCCGAATCTAGACATGTTTGTTTTCGCGCCACATCCGATAAAATCAAACCAAGCTATGGCCATTGGAGTCCTAGCCCTGCAGGGCGATTTCGACGCGCACCGCCGCCGGCTTGAAGAGCTGGGGGCGAACGTTGTGCTGGTAAAAAAACCCGAACAACTGGATCCAATCGACGGTCTCGTCATTCCCGGGGGCGAGTCCGGCACATTCTTGAAATTGCTGGGCGAAGAGGGATTTGAAAAGCTGAAGCGGTTCGTGCGTCTGAAGCCGACCTTCGGCACCTGCGCCGGCGCGATTTTATTGGCAACGGATGTAGAAAACCCGAAGCAGGCGGGCCTCGGCGCGATCGACATCGCTATCCGCCGCAACGCTTACGGCCGCCAGGTCGACAGCTCCATCCGCCAAGGCGAGTTGCTGCCGAGCTCGCTCATCGCGAAAGGATCGCCGCTGGAAATGGTTTTCATTCGCGCTCCGAAGATCGAGCGCGTCGGTGCGGGCGTCGAAATCATTGCCACCGAAGGCTCCGACCCTGTAGCCGTGAGGCAGGGAAGTGCGATGGCAGCCACTTTCCACCCCGAATTGTCTGGGGACAAACGCATCCACCAAGCCTTCCTGGACATGATCGACACAAGAGGCGTTGCAAAATAAAAAACGGTGAAAAGTGAAATACCGCATTTTATGAATTCAGATGCAAAACACCGCGACCTCGTGCACTTTTAGGCAAACGATTTCGCGTTCGATCACGGCGAATGGATAAGAAGCTGAGACGGGTCGGAGCTACTTCGTTGGCAAAAACTCAATCTTCACGTCGCGGCTGGCAGGCTTAAAATCGAAATCAGCGGTCACGAAAACGCGCGGGCGCGATTCTGCGGTCAGTTCCACCCCGAAGGCATCCACATAAGGAATTGAAGTTTTGAACTTCATTAGGGCGGCCCGAACCGCCCGGTCGGCATCCACGGAAACCACGGGAACTCCGAGGGCGGCCAGTCGCGATAGAACCATTTCCATGGTTTCCCGGCCGCGTTTCTTGCAAGTGTGGCCGGCGATCTCGCCCCAGTGCAGGGACGAAATGACCGCTTGGCACCCTCCCGTCAGATGCCCCTTGAGGATTTCCGATACGCGCTCCGCTCCCGCCTCGCCATCGAGGTAGCGCAGTACGGCGCTCGAATCCAGAACGTACGTTAGCAAGGGTTTTTCTGCCGTCGAAGTTTCTCCGCTCGATCTTTCTACCAGCGATCTTTCGCACGCCGCCGCTCACGCAGGAGGCTCTTGCTCAAGGACGGCCCCCCGGCCAACATCCCTCGAGTCCTATCGACCAAATCTTCCGACACGGGCTCGAGCACAATTCTCGATGCCTCCTGGGTCACGGCAATGCGGGTTCCCGGTTTGATTCCGAGGGCGGAGCGCATCGCGGAGGGGATCACAAACTGCCCTTTGGTGCTTACGGTTGTGATCTGACGATTCATGCTTACATTGTACCGCACTGTAAGAATTATTCAAAACCCAAGCTCCTCGTGAAACATGCCTTTAACAAACCACGGCACGGGCGCCGAAAGTGTGGGGTTTCGGGTAAGATTTCGCCTAGGAATTTGCCAATGCTCTATGTTCTAGGCCGGGCCGCGATCGCCGTTGTCGTCTTCATGGGCGCGGTTCACGCTGTATTTGTGCTTGTTTCCCCCCGAGCCTGGCTTCGATTATCGAGTGGGCTTTTGCTCAATGGTTCGATGACTCGCCGGAAGCACATTTTCGAAATTTCCGACATTTCCCTTGACAAGCCATTCGCGTGACTGTAAGGTTACGCATTATGCGGAACCGTTCGGTTACATATTCTTCGGAGGTGACCTTCCAGGCGCTGGCCGATCCCACCCGCCGCGCGGTTTTAGATTTGCTGCGCGGGGGCAGCCAGCCCGCCGGAGAGATTGCCGGGGCTTTTCCCATTTCCCGTCCCGCCATCTCCAAGCACCTGCGCCTGCTGCGCCGGGCTCACCTGGTGAACGAGCACCGCGAAGGCCGCCACCGCGTCTATCGCCTTAACCCTGAACCGCTGAAAGCTGTCGACACCTGGCTCGATCAGTACCGCAACTTCTGGAAGATGAACCTCGCTAGTTTGAAATCGTTTGTCGAAGCCGAGCACGCCAAAGAAATCAACGCCACCAACACGAACGCCAAACCTTCAAAAGGAGATCGCTAACATGAAAGCCCTTCGCATCGCTCTTTCTCTTGGGTTGCTGGCTGCCGCCGCAACCATCGCCATGGCCCAAACCGACGCCCAGAAATCCTTCAACCAGCTCAAGACCCTGACCGGCTCGTGGGAAGGGAAGAACTCCAAGGGCGAGCCCCTGATTGTCACCTTCGAGGACACCGCCGGGGGCTCGGCTCTGCTGAGCGAGATCCACGGGCACGGCCCCGAAAATATGGTCTCCATGTTCCATCTCGACGGGCCCAACCGCCTCATGCTCACGCACTATTGCGGAGCCGGCAACCAGCCACGCATGACCGCCACCACTTCGCCCGACGGAAAGACCGTCGCCTTTGATTTCCTGGACGCGACGAATCTATCGGCTCCCGATGCCGGCCACATGCAGCGCCTCGTCGTGACCATGGTCGACGCCAACCACCACACAGAAGGCTGGACCTTCAACGACCACGGCAAAGAGATGAAAGAATTGTTCGACCTGCACCGAAGCGAAGTAGCCCAGAAATAGCCTGAAAAGATCTAGCGGCTGTCATCCCGAGGAAGGGAGTCGCAGGCGAAGCCGGCGACTCCCGACGAACGACCTATGCACTCGCTGGGCGCCTAAGCTCCCGCGAACCTTGCGAGAAGTGGGGACTATGAATAGGCGAAGAATCTATGAGCATCGAAACCAAGACCGTAATCACTCCCGACCAGGATGCAGTCATCAGCGAGATCGAAATCGCGGCCCCGCCCGAGCGCGTATTCCAAGCCCTGATCGATCGCGACCTGGCGTTGCAGTGGGGCAGCAACGAAGCCTTCGAAATGACACAGTGGGAAATGGATGCGCGCGCCGGCGGCAAGTGGCGCTTCGTCTCTCGCGCCCTGCAGGGCCCCGGCGCGGGACAAGCTCTGGAGCACCATGGCGAAATCGTCGAGATCGATCCCCCGCGCCTGCTGGAATACTCCTGGTTCGCCAGTTGGCACAAGAACCCAGGGGTCCGCACTCTAGTGCGCTGGGAGTTGAGCAAAACGAAATCCGGAACTCATTTGAAGGTGATTCATAGCGGACTGCTGCCCATCCCCGGCGCGTGTGAGGGATACGGCCAAGGCTGGCCCGGCTTGGTGCAGTCGCTCAAGAACACACTCGAAAAAAAGAGATAGAGGAACTGGAACGCAACTTCGAAGGAGAACATTATGGCAACCCTCGCAAACGCCGCCGATCGGGACGTGGTCTCGACCGAATTATTCATCGCCGCGCCTCCGGCCCGCGTATTCCAGGCCATCACCGACCCAGCCCAGATGTTGCGCTGGTGGGGACGGCAGGATCACTGTCGCACCGAGGAATGCAAGGCCGATCTGCGTGTGGGTGGAACATGGTCGAACCGCGGAGTGAAGGCCGATGGCACGGCTTTTCGCATCGAGGGCGAGTACCTCGAAATCAATCCGCCTGGCCTTCTGGTTCACACTTGGAGATCCAGTTCAATGGCATCCGTCGAAACTGTGGTGCGTTGGGAATTGGAGGCCCAGACGGTGCACGGTCTGTACGCGAGCGGCCCGCATCGTGCGGGCACGGGCACGCTGGTGCGAATTCGCCACCAGGGATTCGGAGCAAACACGGCCGCCGCCGCCGACCACTACCGGGGTTGGCAGCAGGTGCTGGGATGGCTGCGCGTATTTCTTGAAACTCCGGCGGAGCCGCCGGCTTCCTTGCGTGGGAGCTAGGCAAAGAGGCGATGGCAACGGTATCCACAACCCTTGGCCGGGATGCGGTCATCAGCGAGATCGAAATCGCTGCGCCGCTGGGGCGCGTCTTCGAGGCCTTGACCGATCCCGAGCAGCTGATTCGGTGGTTCACCGATCCCAGTTGCCCGGCGATCTTGTGGGAGATGGATCCGCGCCCCGGAGGCAGTTATGGCTACGCCACCGCCAAGGGCACGATGGTGGTCAACGGAGTGGACGAGTTCGAGTGCCACGGCGCAATTCTCGAACTGGACCCCCCGCGCCTGCTCGTCTACAGCTGGATCGCGAATTGGCACGAAGACAAGTCGCTCGAAACCACGGTTCGCTGGGAGCTTTTTCCCACCGAAAATGGGACGCGCGTGCGAGTGACTCACAGCGGCTTGGCCGAGGACGCGGCGGCGCGAAAAGACTATGAAGCAGGATGGCCGGGAATGCTCGTCATGCTCCAGCGCTTCACCGAGGGCTAGCGGGACAAGACATTCTCTCAGCCCTGACTTAATTAGAGCCGTGTCTGTCGTCGTTAACTTTGATTTCGTTTCTCGACTGAAAAAGGAGAACCATGGCCACCGTAGCGAACACTCCCGACCAAGACCGTATTGTTGCGGAGATCGATATCAACGCTCCCCCGAAGCGCGTCTTCCAAGCCATAACCGACCCGAGCCAGCTACCGCAGTGGTGGGGACAAAAAGAAATGTATCGCGTGACCAAGCTGGAGAGTGATTTGCGCGTCGGCGGCAAGTGGCGGAGCGTGGGGGTAAGCGTTACGGGAGAAAGTTTTGAGGTCGGCGGCGAATACCTCGAAATCGATCCTCCGCGCCTGCTGGTTCAAACCTGGAGCGCGAGTTGGACGGGTGCGCTGAAGACCACGGTGCGCTGGGAATTGGAAGCGCACCAAAGTGGTACGCGAGTGAAGATCCAACACAGCGGCTTTGCCGGCAATGCCGAAGCCGCAAACAGCCACGGCGAGGGCTGGAAGCGGGTGCTCGGGTGGGTCAGCGCCTTCCTCGAGAAAGGAGAGACTGTCGACACCCGGAGTTCCTGAATTCGTAGCAGGCTGCATGCGCTTCCGGCGCATCACGTGGCATGAAAATAGCGAGTGCTCATGAGTCATTGATTTCTCGGGTGCAGTCCCGCTATTTTCATGGCAGAATTCCGTTTCTTCGTGACAGCCCGGCGCGCTCTGCTACATTTCAGCACCGGAGAGGGAATCAGGGAGAGTCGAAGGCCTGGAGAATGCCCTCTCTGCCGCCGGGTGAGGTCACTCGCACTGGCGTATGGCGCAGGCTCCCTAACGTTTTTGGCAGGACGCTTTCATGAAGCGCTTGGCTGCAGCATTTTTCTGCACGCTGCTCGTGGTCGCCACCGCGGCGGCCGCCGGCGATACGTGCCGCCGCTTCTGTCTCTGAAAGGCACGCCCAGATGACTTGGACCGAAGACATGTGTGTGGGCGTCGAAGTCCTGGACGAGGACCACAGAAAACTGGTCGCCATGATCAACGAACTCTATGGCGGACTGAGAGCCGGCCACGGTAAAGATACGCTCGGCCACCTTCTGGATGGACTGGTTAATTACACCAAGATCCACTTTGCGCACGAAGAGCAGCTCTTCGCTCAAACCGATTATCCTGGCGCTGCCGCCCACAAAAAGGAGCATGACGATCTCACCCAGCAGGTGCTCGCCGTGCAAGCCAAGTTCAAGGAGGGTGCGGTGACTTCGCTCTCGCTCGAAGTCATGGGCTTTCTCAAGGAGTGGCTGACCACCCACATTCAAGGCTCCGACCCACAATACGGCCCGCACATGAACGCGAGCGGGATCGAATAGGCGTTTGCGACCCTATTGATAGGTCGGTGGAACGATTTAAAGCGGCCCGCTACTGAAGTCCAGCCTCATCCCAACCAAACCCAAGACTTCGGCTACAATCATCCCGCCATGTTGCGCACCCAGCTTTACGGCGATCCCGACGGCCTGTTTTTGCACGATGTCGTTCTGGCTTCCTGTCGCAAGCATCCCCAGAAAACCGCACTGATCGACACTTCCTGCGGCCGGCGCCTCACCTATGCCGCATACGGTGAGCACGTGGAAGCGCTGGCGCGCGGCCTGATTGCCGCCGGCTTGCGGCGGGGAGAAGTGCTGGCGATTTTCCTCTCCAATTCCTGGGAGTTCTGCGTGGCTTATCATGCGACCACGCTCGCCGGAGGGATTCCCACCCTGCTAAATCCTTCTTATCGCGAACGCGAGGTTTGCTATCAGATGGGGAATTCGGGAGCGGCTTTTCTGATCACCGACCGCTCCTATATCGACGGCATCAATCTCGCGGGCCTGCCGAATTTGAGGCGCGTATATTGCACGCGTGAACAGGCCAGGGGCGCCGAAGCGTTCTCCGATCTGCTGAAGACCACTAGCGCAACTCTGTCCCATCCGGATGGAGACAGCAACCAGGTTCTGGCGGCGCTGCCGTATTCGAGCGGCACCACCGGATTGCCCAAGGGAGTGATGCTTTCGCATCGCAATCTGGTGGCCAACGTTTATCAGTTGCTGGGGCCGCGCGCGACGGCGCTCCATTTCGACGACACGATTCTCTGCTTCCTGCCGCTGTATCACATCTACGGGTTAAATGTGATGCTGAACCCAGCGCTGATTCTGGGAGCTACGCTGGTGCTGATGCCCCGCTTCGGCGTTCCTCAACTGACACAACTGCTCGGCGACGAGGGCGTCACGATGATTCCGCTGGTGCCTCCGGCGATGAACGCGCTGTGCCAGGCCGCCGAGGCCGGGCAGTTTCCCAAGCAGCACAGGCTGCGGTGGGTGAAGTCTGGAGCCGCGCCGCTGGCGCCGGAGCTGGCGCGAAGGTTTACCGAACTGACCGGCATTCCCGTGTGCCAGGGATATGGCATGACGGAGGCTTCTCCGGTGACGCATATCGGTTATCTGGAGCCGGAATTGTATCGGCCGGATTCGATTGGACAGCCTTTGGCGCAGACTGAGTGCCGTGTGATCGGGGAGGCGGATCCGGAAATTTCCGCGGGCGATAGTGGGGAAGTTCGCGAGGGCGAGCCGGGAGAGTTGGTGATGCGCGGTCCGCAATTCATGAAAGGTTATTGGAAAGAACCCGACGCGACGGCGGCGGCGCTGCGCCATGGCTGGTTCTGGTCGGGCGACATCGTAACCCGCGATCGCGAGGGCTTTTACCGCGTGGTCGACCGGCGCAAGGAGATGATCAAGTACAAGGGCTTCCCGGTGGCGCCGGCGGAAGTGGAGGCGGTTTTGCTGGAGCATCGGGCGGTGCGGGAGTGCGGGGTGGTGGGGCGTCCGGATGCGGCGGCGGGGGAGATTCCCGTGGCGTTCGTCGCGCTGCGCGATGGATTTGCGAGTGGCAAGAAGATGGAAGAGGAGTTGTGCAGCTTCGTTGCCGAAAGGCTCACCAGCTACAAGCAGCCGCGGGAAGTGCATTTTGTGGAGGTCGTGCCTAAGACGGCTTCGGGGAAAATTTTGCGTCGCGAGTTGCGGCAGTTGATTCATTAATTGAACTCAGCTTCTCGCTCTTGGCTTCTATTGCAAGCTGATTTGGTCGCGCGGCCGAATTTCCTATGACCATTTTCGACCTGCTATTTTTGTTGGCGGTTCTGGCTGCGGTCGTCAGCCTGGCGACGGCGGCGGTTTTTGCGCTTCGGGGTCAGCAAGGGCGGGCGCTGAGCATTGTGTGGGGCTTAGTGTATGGGGCTGCCGCTTATTTTGCGACCGGGGTTGTGGTTGCTTTTTTTGCCCCACCAGAGGTCATGAATACGGGGGATGCGTGGTGTTTTGACGATTGGTGCCTGACGGTAGAAAAAGCGACCGCTACCCCCCGGACGCATCAGGTTTCCTACAAGGTAGATCTGCTCATCGAGAGCCGGGCCCGGCGAGGGGAGCAACGGGCGAGCGGCGTCTGGATTTATCTGATCGATGATCGCGGGCGGCTTTATCCCCCTGAAGCGGATCCTTCGGCGGTTCCTTTGGATGTCCGGCTTCAACCAGGCGAATCGGTCACAACATCTCGCACTTTTATCGTGCCTTCGGACGCTCACAAACTTGGGCTGATCACCGGCCATGGCGGCTCTTATTGCGGAGTGATGGACGCGCTCATCATCGGTCAAGGCGGTTGCTGGTTCAAGAAGCCGGCCATGATTCAAATTCGCTGAAGAGCTTCGACGACGTAAGAAGAGGGTCGAGCTGCGCTCGGCGGACAGCCGAGGGCGGCTGTCCCCACATGGCATCTTGGACATCCTCCGGTGCCAGAAGTGACAGGAATCTGACAATTCTCTGACAATCCCTCCGGCCTCCCATTTCACACTGATCCTCGCGCGGTTGCGGTTCGCGCTGGCCGTTCTGCGCGTTCGCAGTCGTACTCTCAGGAGGATCTTGTGAAGTGATTGGACAAAGTCAGGAACTGCCTTGCCGTCCCAATTTTGGTTGCCGCCTGTGGTTCTAGCGCGCGTGCCCCAGAGCAAAGGTGCTCTGATCGAGGGAGATCTTCTGGTCAGCAACTTCGACAGCATCTCGAACCTGCAGGGGACCGGAACCATCATCGTGCAGATTTCGCCGGAAGGCGCGTTCAGCCCGTTTGCGCAAATTGACGCCAACACGCTGCCCGGGCCCCTGCCCCGGAGGTGTCGGGTTAACCACGGCGCTGTGGGCGCTACGCAGCGGTTGGGTGATCGTAGGCAGCCTGCCGACCAGCGACGGAATGTCGGAAAAAGACGAGGCGGGGTGCCTGCCGTTGTTGGACAGCGACAATGTGGTCGAGACGATTTACGGTTCGTTGAATCCACGAACCGTGGGACATGTTCCTCCGTCTCCCCCGTGTTAAAGATTCCGGAAAGCGATTCGCGATATCTGTTCATACGCGGCGCAAACCCGTTGATCTCCGTTTACACTTCCTGTAGTATCGCTGCCCCATGCTCCGAATTCTTTTGTTGTTCCTGCGCCGGCTGTGGCTGCCCCTGGTGGTGTTTGCCGGATTCAGCGTGGGCGTGGTCCTGGTTTACCGGCACCTGGAGTGGATCAGTTGGCAAGACGCGCTGTTCTGGATGATTCAGCCGCACGCCATCGACCCCAGGCACGTTCACAATTCGACCAAGCTTTTCTCGCTCTTTGTGTACGCTGGGGTGTTTGCTTTTCAGCTCTGGGTGGCGGAGCGGGTAGCCGTTACCATCTTCAACCGGCAAGGGATGGAGGCGTGGAGAACCATGGTAAACGACGTCAGCATCGATAAAATTCGCGATCACTTCATCATCTGCGGCTATGGACAAGTGGGGCGCACAGTTGTGGATCAACTTACTCGCCTGGAAATTCCCTTTGTGCTGATCGAGACGAACGAGGGGCTTTGCCGCGAACTGCTCAAAGAAAAAGTGCTGGCCATTCAGGGCGACGCCAAGCGGCACGACGTTTTGCAATCGGCCGGCATCGAGCGCGCGCGCGGGGTCTGCATCGTGATCGATAACGACGCCGACAATCTCTACATTACCGTAACCGCCAAGTCACTGAACCCCAAGGCGCGCATCATTACCCGAGCCGGGCAATCGCGCTATGCGCAGGCCATGCGTAACTCCGGCGCCGATGAAGTGATCATTCCAGAATATGAAGGCGGATTGATGACGGGGCGCATGATTGCCAAGTTCTACCCTGGAGCGCATCCGAATTTGGAGTGAAACTTACTTAGCCGCGCCGCTTTCTTCGGGGAGTTTTTTCGAGCTCAGAAAGGTCCAAATGGCTTCGTTGGCATTAAGCGCGTTGCTGACTTTGCCGACTTCTTTTTCGATCATATACTGCTCGCCGCCGGGCCAGGTGTCGCCGCCGTCTTTCACGGCATAAAGCATGACTTGAGCGTCTTCGTGGCAGCCGCTAAAAGTAAATGTCTTGGTTTCCTTCCACTTGGGATCGGAAGAGGGCAGTTTGGCTTGCGCCGGTTTCTCCGCGCAACGGTCAAACTTGGCCCAAGCCTTCACGCTGTCTTCGGCGGAGAGCATGTGGAACTGACCGGGCTTGTAGCTGCCGCCGTTGTAGGAAATGAGGGGGTCTTCGGTGCCATCGATAAACAGCGCAGGCACGGGACGCGAGGGCAGGCAGATCATGGTTTTAGGAAGGTCGGCGGCCACCGGGGCAATGGCCGCCACGCGGTCAGCCATGCTGCAGCCCACGCGCAGCGCCATGAAGCCGCCATCGGCTAAACCGGTGGCGTAGACGCGGCGCGAATCCACAGAGTATTTCAGGGCAAGGTGATCCAGCATCTGGTTCAGGAAGGCAACGTCGTCGGCCGGTTCGGATCGTTTCCTCGTCTCGGTATCTTCGGGATTTTGGCCACCGGCCTGACCGCCCCCGGGGTAGCCTCCTCCACCGCCGCCGGGATATCCGCCGCCCCCGGGGTAGCCACCACCGCCGCCCCATCCGCCGCGACGACCGTTGCCGCGCCTCGGCCCCAACTGTGATGTCTGCTCTGGCCGCACTCCGATGTTCCAGCGGCCGCGCGTGGCGTTGGGATATACGGCGATGATTCCATCTTTGTCAGCCAACTGATTGAATAGCGTGAGCCGCTCCATGTCGTCGGCATCCTGATTTTGAGCGTGAAGAAGGATCACCAAGGGATAGCGCCGCTGCGAGTTGTAACCCGGCGGCAAATGCACCAAGGCCGTGCGCGATAGCTCATCGATGTCTATCTTTTCCTGCACATCTTTGGCGGGTGCATCTTGGGCCAGCGACGGGCTTGCAGAGGCATCCTGCGCTCTTCCAGTTCGCGCCCACAGCAGGCAGGAGAGGCAGAGTAGTGCAATGCGGTGCGGACTACGCAGGCCAAACCACCCGACCGATGTATTCGATTTCATTCTTTCTCAATTCTCCTGAGCTATTGATTCACGGACTCGTTGAGTGCGGTTTGCTTGGCGCGGAAATATTGTCGTGCCCTGGGCTTAAGAATGTCCGGCATCGATGCGGGGTTGCTAGAGGAGGAGCGGGGTTTTGCAAAGTTTTGTAACGATGCGTCGAAAGTGCGAAATGAGGGGGCGAAGCGAAAAGTGACAAAGTCTGGCTTTCCCGCTGTCACGCGCCGGTGATGAACTTGTATTGCGCGTCGGTCAAGGGTACCACGCTCAAGCGGCCCTGCCGCACCAGGGGGGAATCCGCGAACAGCTTATTGGCCTTCACCTCGGAGAGCGTCGCCGGGCGCGGCAAGGGCTTGCCCACTTTGATTCTGACCTTCGGGTCCTTTGCCTCAGGGTCTTCGAGCGCCAGCACGGTCGCCGATCCGACGGCGCTTTTCTCATCCCCGGTGTGATAGATGATGAGGTGCTCGCCCGGCTTCATGGCGCGCAGGTTTTTCAGCGCGACGGGATTGGTGACGCCATCCCAGATAGTGGACTGATCGCGCTGCAGGTCGGCGAAGGAATAGACAGTAGGCTCGGTCTTGAGAAGGTAATGCATGCGCAAGATTTTACCTCAAGCCAAGCAGGGATGCCGCCTTTCGCGAAATGGAGTCTTCTGCGCTTTCAAAAGTGTCCGGGTTGAACGTGCCACGTTCGATAGCGCCGCCGTCCCGGCGGCTGTCCGGCGGGCATCCCGCCCGCTACGCCTAGGGGCGAGGACGCCCTAAGCAAACCAGGGCCGTCTCTCGGGAGAGCCGCCGGGAAGCCGGCGCTGCCTTTTCTCTCGCATTGCCGCTTTTTGCGCTCCCGCATTATGATGGGGGCGTGAGTTTCTCCGAGACCATCTTCCTATTCGTGTTGGCCCTGATTGTTTTTGGGCCGAAGAAGTTGCCGGAGATCGCCCGCCAGGCGGGAAAGCTTCTGGCCGAACTGCGCCGCGCTTCCAACGAATTCCGCTCGCAGATCGATGCCGAGATCGCGCACCTTGAAGTCCAAAAGACAATTCAGAAAGATCAGAGCTTGGTTCCGCCCACGCAGGCTCCGGCGGCAGCCGTTGCCAGTCTGAGCCAGAATCCCAGCCCGCCAATCACCCATCAACTCGAGGCTGCTACGCTGGCTTCGCCCACCGTCGAAGCTTCCGCGCCTTCCGCAAGGTTGAACCCAGCCTCGGACATAACCTCGATCGCAAACCCGGCCGAGCCACTGGCGGCGGCCTCTCCCGCCGCCGCCCAGACGGCCTCTGCTGTGGCTGCGCCCGCAAACGAGCTGACGCCTACGTCTGCCTCGCAGGACTCGCATGTTTGAGCCGGCAGGCGCTGCGAGCGACCCTTCCAACAGCGAAAGCATGCCCACCATGGGCTTCCTCGACCATCTGGAGGAGTTGCGCAAGCGCCTGGTTTACTCGATCGCTGCCGTGGGCGTGGGCTTCTTCGCCTGCTGGTGGAAAGTGGAGAAAATCTACGACATCATGCAGCGTCCCATCATGGAGGTGCTCAAAGCCAACGGAATGGCAGAGAAGCTGGTCTACCTGAATCCCACCGAACCCTTCAACCTTTACTTGAAGATTGCGGCGCTGGCTGGTCTGTTTCTGACTTCTCCTTTTGTGCTTTATCAGGTGTGGATGTTCATTTCTCCCGGCCTCTACCGTAACGAGAAGCGCTACGTGGTGCCTTTCATGGTTTCGACTATTTTTCTGTTCATCACCGGCGGATATTTCGGTTACAAAATTGTATATCCGCGGGCGCTGGAATTTCTTATTCATTTCGGCCGGCAGTTTCAGCCCATGATCACCATCGGCGAATATACTTCGCTGTTCTTGAGCATCATCCTGGGCATGGGCTTGATCTTCGAAATGCCGATTCTGATTTTTTTCCTGGCGCTGATGGGCATTGTGACCGCCGGCTTCATGTGGAAGAATTTTCGTTATGCCATCTTGATCATTTTCGTGATCGCGGCCATCGTGACTCCGACACCCGACATTTTGAATATGTGCATCTTTGCCGCGCCCATGATTTTTCTTTATATATTCAGCATTGCGATCGCCTACTTTGTGCATCCCACGCGGCGCCGGGCGCGCGAGAAAGCGGCGTAGAATGCTTCGCAACCAAAAATTATTTGCGCGTTGCTTACTCGCGCTGGCGCTCGCCGCAGCCACAGCGTCCGCGGCCTGCGGCCGCGCCAGGGAAGTTTCCGAGGCTTCGGCAAAAAGTCCCATCTCCGCTGCGGAGGATTCCAAGTCTCCTGCGCTGTCGCTGCCGCCCGATAACGGCCCGCCTCCCCGCTTCGACGACCATCGCGCTATGCAGTACGTGAAAGAGATCGTGGCCTTCGGCCCGCGGCCTGTCGGCAGCAAAAATCATAAGAAAGTCGAAGCCTACTTCGATGCGCACTTGAAAGGCGACGAAGTGGAAGATGACATCTTCACCGCCGATACCCCCGAGGGAAAATTTCCGGTTCACAACGTGATCGCCAAGTTTGCCGGCACGAAAGACGGCATCATCGTCGTCGCCAGCCATTACGACACCAATTATCCACTGCGCAATACCTCCTACGTTGGCGCCAATGACGGCGCCTCTTCCAGCGCGCTTCTGCTTGAACTCGCCAACCAGCTACGCGGCAAAAAGCGCGACGGTTACAGCGTCTGGCTGGTGTGGGACGACGCCGAGGAGGCGATCAAGCCCGACACTGAGGTGCCGTTTCTCGATGACAGCCTCTACGGCATTCGCCACGTGGCGGAAAAATGGGAGGCCGATGGGACCTTGAAAAAAATTAAGGCTTTCATCCTGGCCGACATGATCGGCGACGCCGATCTCAACGTAGACCGCGATAGCAATTCAACGGCTTGGCTCGAAGACGTGGTTTACGAGGCCGCCACGCGACTCGGCTATCAATCCCATTTCTTCGCGCGTACGTTGCCGGGACTAAGCGACGATCACATTCCCTTCGTAAAACGGGGTGTGCCCTCGGCCGATCTCATCGACTTCGACTATGGCTACAACGACGTCTTCTGGCACACCACGCAGGATACGGTCGACAAGTTGAGCCCCAAAAGCCTCGGAATTGTCGGTGGCACCATCCTCGAAACCATTTCTATTTTGGATAGGATGAACCCGCTACCGCCCAGGTGAGTTGCTTCGGGTAGAACGGACTAAGCTTTCAAGCGCGGAGAACGCAGAGAGCCCCCGCGGAGACTCGCGGAGAAGATAAAAGCGTTTGTGCCTCGGCCTCCGCGGCCTTTCTCCGCTCTCTCCGAGAGGAATGGCTGTTTTGCTCTTTTTCCGGATTTCATTTCTAATCACGCGATGTTCGGCATCCCGCGAAGGTGATCGGATAGCTCCTTGCTCTGCTTCTGGATTCTTTTCAATCTTTTCGCGCTCGCCATGTTGGTGCTCGACCTCGTGCTTTTTCATCGCCCGGGTAACGTGATACGTTCGCGCGATGCGCTGGTGGAAAGCACCCTGTGGATCGGTCTTGCCCTGGCTTTTGCCGCTCTGGTTTTTTTCTGGCAAGGCCGCCCAGTGGCCCTCGAGTTCGTGACCGGCTACGTGCTCGAACTTTCCTTGAGTGTGGACAATCTCTTTATATTTCTTCTGATCTTCCGCTACTTCGCGGTGCCCGAGGCGCAGCAGCACAGTGTGCTCTTCTGGGGCGTTCTCGGAGCGCTGCTCATGCGCGGCGCGTTCATTCTTGCCGGCGTCGGACTGATTCATCGCTTTCACTGGATTCTATACGGCTTCGGGTCGCTGCTGATTTACAGCGGCGTCAGGCTCGGATTTGCCGGCGAACATCAGGTCGATCCTTCGAAGAATCCGGCGGTGAAGGCGTTGCGCCTCCTGCTGCCAGTGACCGATGAGTATTGCGGCGGAAAGTTTTTCGTCCGCGTGTGGAAGGGGAATCCTGGACTCTACGCCACGCCGCTGCTGGTAGTCCTGGCGGTGATTGAAACTACGGATGTGCTGTTTGCGGTCGATTCCATTCCCGCCGTGCTGGCCATCACGCTCAATGCCTTCATTGTTTATACCTCGAACGTATTCGCCCTCCTTGGGCTGCGCTCGCTGTATTTCGCGGTCTCAGGATTGATGAAGGTTTTCCGCTTTCTTCACCTAGGCTTGGCGCTGGTGCTGGTTTTGGTGGGACTGAAAATGATCACCGCGGATTATTTTCGAATTCCGACCCACTTGACGTTAGCCGCGGTGGCGCTAGCGCTTCTAATTTCAATCGCAGCTTCCACGCTCTTGCCGGAGAAGGCGTGAGTTTTATACAAACTTTAGACTTTCGCCCTTCCCTACGGAGTGTTTCAAGAATCTCTTATCGTCATGCCCGGGATAGTCGGTGCGATAATGCGCCCCGCGACTTTCTTCGCGCGCCAGCGCCGAACGCACCACCAAGAGCCCAGCGAGCTGCAAGTTCGCCGCCTCATACGCCCGGCGAGTTCGAGGATGCGCCAACCTGGGCGTGAGCCCCTCCAACTTCGCAACCGCTTCCTGCATGCCGGCGCGGGTGCGCACGATGCCCGCATCCTTCCACATGACGTCCTGGATTTGCCCAACCAGTTCTTCGAGCCCCGCATCCACCGGTCCGTTTTGAGTTGCGGCTTTTTGATTGGCCGCCTTCCGTGGCTGCCGCAGCTCGTCGCGCATTGCCCTCCCGGCCCGGGCTCCATAGACCAAACCTTCGAGCAGAGAATTGCTGGCCAGCCGGTTGGCGCCGTGCACGCCAGTGGCAGCGGCTTCTCCGGCGGCGTAAAGGCCGCCGAGATTTGTCTTGCCCTGCAGATCGGTGCGCACGCCGCCCATGGAGTAGTGCGCCGCGGGGCGAATCGGGATCAGGTCCTCCGTGATGTCGATGTTGTATTCCAGGCAAGTGGCGTGGATGCGAGGAAATCGTTTCTGCACCTTGGCGGCGCTAAGATGCGTGAGGTCGAGATACACGAATGGATCTTTGGCGTGGCTGACCTCCATCTCGTGCATGATGGCCCGCGCCACGACATCCCGCGGCGCGAGTTCGGCCAGGGGATGGTACTTCGCCATGAAGCGGTCCATCTCGATGTTGCGCAGGAAAGCGCCTTCGCCGCGCAGCGCCTCCGACAGAAGAAAGCGCGGCGCTTTCTTCAAGTACAGTGCCGTGGGATGGAATTGAATAAACTCCATATCGCTGACTTCGGCACCGGCGCGAAAGGCCATGGCAACGCCGTCTCCCGTAGCAACCTCGGGATTGGTCGTATTGCGATAAAGTTGGCCCATGCCTCCGGTGGCGAGCAGGATCGAAGAGCACGCCATGCCTTCGGGCAATCCTTTCTCGTTAATCAGCGAGATGCCGGTGACGCGGTCATTTTCGACTTCCAACTCGGTGGAGAATTCGAACTCGCGCACGGAAATATTTCTAAGAGTCTGCGCTTTGGCGTAGAGCGCGCGCAGTATTTCGCGCCCGGTAGAATCGCCTTGCGCGTGCAGAATGCGGTTGCGGCTGTGCGCGCCTTCGCGGCCAAAGACCAGCTTGGTGCCGCTGCGGTCGAACTGGGTGCCCCAGGCGATTAGCTCCTCAATCCGCCCCGGGCCTTCCTCGACCAGAGTCTTCACCGCGTCCGGATGGCACAGTCCATCGCCGGCGATCAGCGTATCCTGCAAGTGCAGGCTGACCTCATCTTCGTCGCTGAGTGCGGCTGCAATTCCTCCTTGCGCCCACTGCGTGTTCGAATTGGTGACTTCTTGTTTGGCCAGCACCAGCACCCGACCCGCATCGGCGAGTTCGATGGCGGCGCGCAGCCCGGCAACACCGGCGCCAATGACTACGAAATCGGTCTCGGCTGGAAGACCCTTCATATCTCCAATGTCTATGAGCGCAATCGGAAATGGTATCACTTCCTGGCGCGCCCGCGAATTCAGTGACGATGAAAGCCGGCGGCGATTTGAAGCGCGCAGGCCATAGGCTATTATGGAATTCCATGGCGCAAGTTACCATCCACGTGCTGCCGCGGCCTTACCAAGCGCGGATTGAGAACGGGCTACTGGCCCGCGCTGGGAGCCTGCTGGCGGAGCTGCTGCCGCAATCGAGCAAGGTATTTGTGATCACGGTTTCGCGGGTGCGGCATCGCTGGGGCGCGAAAGTATTGCGCTCGATGGCCGCCGCGGGATTCAAGCCGCAAGTGCTGCAGATGCCCGACGGCGAACCGGCGAAGAAGCTTGGGACGATTGAGACCCTGGCCGAAAAGCTCTCGCGCCTGGGCGCGGACCGCAAAGCGGTGTTGATCGCGCTCGGCGGTGGTGTGGTCGGCGACGTCACCGGATTGCTGGCGTCGCTCTATATGCGAGGAATCGAACTGGTGCAGATCCCGACCACCGTTCTCGCTCAGGTGGATGCTTCGGTCGGCGGCAAAACCGGCGTCAACCTTGGGGCTGGGAAAAATCTGCTGGGGACGTTTCATCAGCCGCGCGTGGTTTTGATCGACCCTGAAGTGCTGCACACGCTGCCCAACCGCGAGTTTCGCGCCGGTTTGTACGAGGCGCTCAAATGCGGCATCATCGGCGATCTCGATCTTTTTTTGCGCTTTGAACAAAAGCGCAAGCAGATATTGGAGCGCGATCCGATCGAACTCGAAGGCCTGATCGCGCAGTCGGTGAAGCTGAAAGCCGAAGTGGTTTCGGCCGACGAGCACGAAGGGGGATTGCGCCGCGTGCTCAATCTCGGCCATACCATCGGACACGCGCTCGAGGCCGAAACCGGCTACCGCAGCCTGCTTCATGGCGAGGCGGTGGCATGGGGGATCATTGCCGCCACGAATATTGCGTTGACCGTTGGCCGTACTGACAGCGTAACCGCCGGCCGCATCGCCGATGCCGTGCTCAGCCTCGGTCGCCTTCCAGAACTGAAGGTGAGCGCGCACAAGATTCTCGCGCGCCTGCAGACGGACAAGAAAACGCAAAACGGCGCGGTGCATTTTGTCCTGCCTCGCGAGATCGGCAAAGTCGAAATTGCCGCCGACGTTCCCGATAACGTTGTGATCAACGCGGTGGAAGAATTGCGCCGCCTCTCGCGCGGCGGCTGGGTCTGGGGGAAGGGAAGCAAAGCCGGTGCCTGAAGCTCCTCGAGCGATGGTGGTCGGCGCCGCGCCGGAAGGCGCCAGGGATAAGGATTCCGCGGCCAAGGCGGTGCGGGAGATGTTTACCTCGATCGCTCCCCGCTACGACCTGCTCAATCATGTGCTGTCGTGCAACATCGATCGGTTGTGGTGGCGGCGAACGGCGCGCACTTTTTCGCAAATTCTGGCGCGGCCCGATGCGCGTGTCCTCGATCTTTGCTGCGGCACCGGCGACATGACCTTCGCGCTTCGCTCGCAGGCGGGGAATTCCAATCCGCAACTTTGGGGCGCGGATTTTTCTCATGCCATGCTGCAGCGTGCTGATGCTAAATCTCTCGACCGGAGCGCGGCCAACGGAACTGCCGCGATGCCACGCTGGATCGAAGCCGACGCGCTGCGGCTTCCATTTCCCGATGAGCACTTCGACCTGATTACCTCGGCTTTCGGCTTTCGCAATCTCGCCGATTATGACGCCGGCCTGCGCGAGATCGCCCGGGTGCTGAAGCATGGGGAGGAGTGCGGCATTCTTGACTTCAGCGAACCCCAGGGGTTGATGGGACGGCTATACCGTATGTACTTTAAGCAAATTTTGCCGCGGGTCGGAACTTTGATTTCTGGAGTGCGCGGGCCCTATGCCTATCTGCCCGCTTCCGTGGAGCGCTTTCCGGAGCCAGAGGAGATGCTGGCCCGCATGCGTCGCGCCGGCTTTCGCGAAGCCAGTTGGACTCCTTATACTTTCGGGATCGCTGGGCTGTATCGCGGCCGAAAGTGACATGCAGAACCTGACATGCACCCCAGCGGCTTAAGCCGGACAATGGAGGCAGGATTTCAACGCAGCGCTGAAGCGCGGTTCCACCCGGGAACGGCCCGAGCACCCAGGAAGCACCCGACCAGTCCAAAACCGGTGCGGGACATGGTGTTTCGCGGCCTCTGAAACTCTCTACCCGGCGTCTTGCAGCAATCTGGTCAGCGCCCGAATGTCCGCCGGATTCGCGTCCCCCACCACGAAATAGCGCAGGCCATTTTGGACCCAGGTCTCGGTGTTGAACGATCTGGCATTGAACGCTCGCGTCGGCAGCTCCCGCAGGTCGCGGTTGCGATTCAAAAAGATGAAAACGGAAATCTCGTGCTTGCGCACTTGATAAATCAAGTGCGCTCCGGGGATCTGCGCCAAATAAGTAACTCGGCCTCCCACCAAGGTGAAGTCCGATCCCGCTAAATCGGGCACGTTGAAGGTAAACGGGATCTTGCCTTGAAACCACGGTTTGACGGTGTGGCGGTCGGAGGAAACCACGTCCACCGGCGTCGAACTGGCGAGAGCGCCCACGTGCAGATCAGCGAGCTCATCGTAAAGGCTGGCGTGGGCCTGGCGGTCGCGGCTCATGTAACCATTAAGAAAAACAGCTGCTATCAGTAAGACCAGCGCAGGAAGCAAAAGCAATCGCCGCCAGCGGAAGCCAGCGGGCGGCTTCGCGGTAACTTTGTTTGTAATTCGCTCGCGCAGAGCAGCGCTTGGAGCGTAGCGTTTTCCGGCCAACTGCACGCACCGCTTCATCTGCACTCGCTCCAGCAAGTCAACGGTGCACTCCGTGCACCCGCGCAGATGTGCAGCTAAAGCAGCGGACTCGGCCGGCACGAGTTCTCCGTCCAGATAGCCATCCAGCTTCGCGCTCCACCGCTCACACCCCATGCCGGCCTCCCTGAATCTTCTCGCGCAAAGTGCCGCGTAGCGCTGTGCGCGCGCGCGACAGCCGCGACATGACCGTGCCCATCGGAATAGCCAGCGTTTCCGCGATTTCCTGATACGACATCTCTTCCACTTCGCAGAGCAGCAAAATTTCGCGAAACGGCACGGGCAACTGTTCCAGCGCTTGCTGCACCATCTCGCGGTCGGCTCGCTCCAGCAGTAGAGTCTCCGGCGTCGCGGTCTCGGCGGGTACACTCATGCCTTCTTCGTCGTCCAACACCACGGTGGTTTTCAACCCGGTTCGGGAGCTCAAAAAAGAATTGCGCAGGATGCGATACATCCAGGCGCGAAAATTCGTCCCCGGCTGAAATGAGGAGAAGCCGCGCAACGCTTTTGTATAAGTCTCCTGCACCAGATCCTCGGCTTCGGCTCGGTCCTGCGCGAGCCAATGGGCGAAGTTATAGAGCTGATCGAAGAGAGGCAGAGCCAGCTCTTCAAACGACGCCGCGCTGAACCGGTTTTCGGACACCCGCATAGAGTAAACCAGCCGGGCACCGATTTATTCCCTCGGCGGTCGAAAATATTGCTCGGAATAAATTCGCGGGAGCGCCGTTATCGACCAGGGCGAACGGAACACCATGCGAACGCCGAACCAAATATGAAAAACACTTTGTCCTGGCTTAACCATCCGTCGAGCGCTGGGCCGCAATCCATTTTGATTCTGAGAATCATGGCTGGCGGGGTTTCTCTCTGCGAAGGAATTCTGAAATTCGTCTACGCCAACCAAGACATTGGCCGGTTCATGAAAGTGGGCATGCCGTTTCCGCTCTTCACGGCTGACTTCGTGGCCGGGGACTTCGGCGTTGCCTTTGCCCCCGGCCCCGCCGCATGTGGGCACGTGGCACTGCGTTGGGAGCAGGCGAGGCGGCCGTCCCCCATTCTCTTAAATGCCCCGCACTGGGCCAGCTTGGTTTGGGACCCCGCTACTTCGCGCTTGCTGCCTGCCATGTGGCCGGGGCGGTTTTGAAGCTATCGGCGAAAGCTTCGGCGATGGTGTAGCGCAGCACGTTCTCGTACTGGCCGCCGAGGAACATGCGGAGCCGGTCGACGTTCATGATGTATTCGCCGCTCATGTAAGGGAGCGCCTCGGGGGGGATGGCCGAGAGTTGCCGCTTCCAGAGGAATTCCAATACCAACTGCATCACCCACTTGCCGGGAACGCGCAGCAGCTTGGCCTGCGCAATTTCAATACAGCGGCCGAAGGTGAGCGGCTCGCCCCGGCCGGCAACATTCAGTATGGTAAGCCGCTGGGCCTCCGGGTCGCGACGCAGAATGTAGGCCATCAGCCGGGCCATATCGTCCACATGCACGAACTGAATTTTATGGTCGAGATATTGCTGCCCGCGGGGCAGCATGCAGGGCAGGCGCTTGCCCGCGTTCCGCCATTTCTCGGCCCGTGGGCTTTTTCCGTTGGGGGAGCCGCGAAAAGCTCCCAGTAGATAATTTTCCACACTGGCACCGGCGAAAATGTGGGGACGCAAAATGTAGACGCTGCATCCACGCAGCGCCGGGGAGCGCTGTTGTACCACTTCGTCGCACTGCTTCTTATGAATCGCGTAGGGCAGGGTGTGCGCCGCCATGGGCGATTCTTCCGTCGCCGGGGTCGGCAAGCTGGGCCCATAGACCGAGACGCTGCTGGGAAAAATAAATTGCCGGATGCCCACCTCGGCGGTGCGGTTGGCTTCGGTGATCGCTTCCATCACCCGGGCCGTTCCCGCCACGTTGATCTGCCACATGCGCTCGACATCGAGCACGCCCGTGCGCACCGGATCGATCACAAAGGCAAGATGAATCACCGACACCGGCTTGGTATCGCGCAGCATTTCGTAGAGCGCCCGCGTGGTCGACTCTTCGCCCAGGTCCATGCGCTCGAACTGCAGGGGCAAATCGGTTTGCGGTGGATTCAAGTCCACCCCGATCACAGAGTACTCTCCCAGCAAAGGGAGCAGCCGGGAACCCAGGTTCCCGGCAATGCCCGTGACCACGACAACAGGTTTCTCCGCCATCAGTTGGGTTTAGCCGAGGGTGCCTGGGGCGCAGGAGCTGGCGCAGGAGAGGGTGACGGAGCAGGCGCAGAAGCCTGGCCCGGAGGATTACCTGCCGGGGGGGCGCCTTGGGGCTGTCCCTGCGGCATCGGCATTCCCGGACGCATGTGCGGCGGCGGCGCTGCTCCCATGCCCGGCCGTCCCGGCGGCATGGCCGCCCCGAAATAAGCTTCGTTGGGCACGGCCTGGAATGAGTTCGTGTACTTATCCGTCATTTCCTTCAGGCGCTCGGTCTTGAGCTTGTTGTGGATTTCGGTGGTGAGCGAGTCATCGAGCGGCAAAACCTGCTTACCGACGACTTTGTAAATATAGTGGCCGCCATTGTCGCTGATGACCGCCGATATTTCGCCAGCCTTCAACTCGAATACCGCCGCATGGGCCGGAGGCAATCCCGTGCGCCGCACCTTGGGCAAGTTGACCGTGGGATTTTCGACTTTGGTGCCGGACGCTTCAAAGGCCTCTTTCTGCAGCTTGGCGAAGTCGTCCCCGGCGGCCGCTTTTTCCCGCAGTGAGTCGGCCAGCTTGTTCAACTCCTGCTCGCCTTTTTCGCGCTTGGCCTGCTCTTCGGCTTCTTTGGCTTTTTGCTGCTCTTCGGTCAGCTTCTCTGGCTCTTTGCTTTTGGCGTCGCCTTTGTCTTTATCCTCCACGTCGTCTTTTTCCTCGGCTTCTACCGTCTTGAAGCGCGGGATGAAAAGGCGATCCAGGGAGAATTGCTCGTAGGCCTCGGGGTTTTTGTCGTAGTACGCCTTAACATCGGCCGGAGTGATTTTATCGGCCTGCTCCTGCAGCGAACGCTGCAATTGCTGGGTGAGCAGATTCATCTTGTAGATCTTCAGCGCTTCCAAATACTGCGGACTCTTGTCGATGCCCTGGGCCTTGGCGGCTTCCGACATAGCCATAATCCGGGGCAGAGCGGCTTCGAGTTGCCGCTTCAACTGTGGCGCGATCGTAGGGGAAGGTGACAGCGAGCTGGCGATCTTTTCGAACTGCGCCCGCGTGATCTCGGTTTTGCAGTCAGCCGGCTTCTTGGCAGGAGTTTTAGCGGCGCCAGCCTTCGTTGCCGGGGTTGCCGCCGCCGGGCACACGCCCTTAATCGTCAGCACCACGGCGCTCTCCGCCACTTCGGGCGGGGCCGCGCCCGCGGCTTGAGCCGCCGGCGAAGGCGGCGCCGGCGTCATCGGTGCCTGGGCCTGTCCCCAGACGACGGTCCCCAAAAACACACACAGCAACCAACTCTTACGCATACAAGATTCCTCCAGGATTGGTACATCAGGAAGTTGAACAACCCGAACCTAGCATCCTAGCATATAGGCGCTTTTCCGCAGAATCCCGAAAGGCACACCAAAGGCGCTGCACTTCGCGTGGATTCTCTTGGCGCAATTCCGCAATAGCGGCGATAATCCCAACATGTCCGGGACGCCGGCCCTTTATTCGCCCAACGCCATGCGCGCCGAGAAGCGAGCCGTCGCCGGTAGCTCGGTGATTGCCGCGCTCTTGATTACTGGCGGCAAGGTGGTGGTTGGAATCACCACCGGCAGCCTCGGCATCCTCTCCGAAGCGGCGCACTCGGCGCTCGATCTCGTCGCGGCCACGCTCACCTATCTTTCGGTTGGAGTCTCCGACAAGCCCGCCGACGCCGACCATCAATACGGCCACGGCAAGGTCGAGAATTTTTCCGCCTTTGTCGAAACCGGCTTACTGCTCTTGACCTGCGCCTGGGTGATTTACGAAGCCGTGGTCCGCCTGTTTTTTCGGCGTGTCGAAGTTGAACCGTCGATCTGGGCTTTTGCCGTGATGCTGATCTCGATGGCCGTGGACTGGTGGCGTTCGCAAGCTCTCGGCCGCATCGCCACCAAATACGACAGCCAGGCTCTCGAGGCCGATGCCCTGCATTTCTCGACGGACGTTTGGTCGGCCGGAGTGGTGGTGCTTGGCCTGGCGCTGATTCTGGTTGGGCGTCTCTATCATCTGGACTGGCTTCGATTGGCCGATCCCATCGCCGCCCTTTTTGTTGCCGGCGTGATCGTCTCGGTAAGCTGGCGGCTGGCGCGGCGGACGGTTGACGCTCTGCTCGACGCCGCTCCCGCGGGAGTGCGCGGCCAGATCATCGACGCCGTTTCCCATGTCGACGGAGTGCTGGAGGTCGGCCGGGTGCGGATTCGCCGCGCCGGCAACCGCTACTTTGCCGATCTCGCCGTGGGTCTGGCCCGCACGATGACGTTCCAGCGCTCCGAGCAATTGGTGGCGGCCGTGACCGCCGCGGTGCGCGCGATTCTTCCCGACGCCGATGTTACGGTGCAGCCCCTGCCGCGCGCCCAGCGCTCGGAAAATATCTTTGATCGCATTCGCGCCGTCGCCACCCGCCATAATCTGAATGTTCACGACATCAGCGTGCAGGACCTCGGCGGCCATCTCCACGTCGAACAGCACGTCGAACTGGATGAGCGCATGACGTTGAAAACGGCTCACGATCTGGTCACTGAACTCGAAGCCGACATGCGCCACGAGGTTCCGGAGATCGCCGATATCCTTACCCACATCGAGAGCGAGCCTGCCACCATCGAGACCGGCGACGAACTGGTGCGCGACGCCGATCTCGAGCGCCGGCTCAAAATTGCCGCCGGCAAATTTCCGGAGATTGTCGACATGCACGACATTCAAATCAAAAAGGTTCGCGGGCGGCTTTACGTTTCCTGCCACTGCACCCTTTCCGACGATCTTCCCCTGTCCCGCGTACACGACATTCAGACCGACCTCGAGATTCATTTCAAGCAGGATGCGCCCGAACTTTTCCGGGTTTTAATTCATCCCGAGCCGACAACCGACAATCGAAGATAGAAGGAACTAGCAGCCATCAAGCCATCGCATTACGAACCGACGGAGGAAACTGCCGATGCCCCTCAGGGCTAACGCCCGCGTCTAGGCTGGCCCTGGGCGGCACGGCTGGAAGCCGTGCCCTACCCGGTACGAGTTGCGAGATAGGTAGATCGGTTCTAGAGAAAAGAGCGGATTATGACGAACGCACATGCCACTTGGATCGACCAGCATCGTTTCCAAGCAGTCGCCGATAGCGGCCATGAGATCTCGATGGACGGCGACAAAACCACCGCTGCCACGCCCATGGAACTCGTGCTCATCGCCCTTTGCGGCTGCACCGGCTACGACGTCGTTTCCATCCTGCAAAAGAAGCGGGAGCCCTTCACTCGCCTGGAAGTGCGTGCCCAAGCCGAACGAGCCGCCGAGCCGCCCTCGGTTTATACCGAGATCAAACTGATTTACCGCGTGGGCGGCAAGGTATCGAGCAAGGCGATGGAAGACGCAGTTCGCCTTTCGAAAGAAAAATATTGCTCGGTTTCGGCGATGCTGGAGAGGACGGCAAGAATCACCGCCGAGATCGAGTTCTCGGATACTTAGGTTTAAAATCGGGCAGCATTCCCGGAGGTCACGAATGAACAAGCGTTTTGTTTTCCTTCCCTTGTTCGTCGCCGCTGCGAGCTTTTGCGGATTTCTGCATTCAAGCGCCTCGGAACACCTGGGAACCCTCGCGATGATGACGCTTATCGTGATGGGAATGTGCCTGGGAGTTTTCCTAATGGACCTGCTAGCCCTTTCGACGCGAAATCGAAAGACTGGCGGAAGCTGATGGCCTGTCGAATTCTCCTCTTTACTCAGTCCGGCTGCCTCAACTGCGAAGTGCTGAAGATTTTCCTGGAAGTGAAAGGCGTCGCTTTCGAAGAACGGAACATGAGCTCGGATTCCGCTGCCGCCGTCGAACTGCTCGATACCTACCACAGCCGCACCACCCCAACGCTGGTGATCCTCACTTCCACCGGCGCGGAAGTGATCGAGGGCTTCGATCCCGACCGCCTTGACCAGATTCTTTCGGCGGCCTGATGATCGAAAGCGAACGAATCAGATTCCAGTACGCGAGAACTTATATCCCGACCCGACTTCAGTCAACGCCGCCGGTGCATCCTCTGCGCGGATATTTTTTCATCGCCTCGGCTGCGTTCCTCTGGGGAGTTTCCGCCGCGCTCGGCCGCGCCTTATTCACCGGACGCCTTCCTTTCTTCAACGCCGCGCTCCGCCCTATCGATCCCCTGATTCTTTCACAAACGCGTACCACATTTTCTCTGCTCGTGCTGCTGCCGATTCTCGCAGGCTCGCAAGGCTGGCAGCGGATCAAAATGCCAACGCGCGATCTCGCCCATTGCTTCCTGCTGGGCACGCTGGGGGTCGCGGTCTCGAATTATTTCTATTACGTTGCTATCCAGCGAACCAACGTGGCCACTGCCATCATTGTGCAATACACCGCGCCAGTGTGGGTGCTGATGTATGTAGTCGCTCGTCGACAGCAAAAGCTCTCTCTGCAAAAAGTGACCGCGGTGGCGCTCGCGGTAACCGGTATCGCCCTGGTGATTGGGGTCATCGGCTCCCACTCCCGTAGCGGGAAAGCGCTTCGCCTCGACTCCTACGGCCTGATCGCGGCGCTGCTGGCCTCGTTTTCCTTCGCCTTTTATAACGTCGCCGGACACCGCATTCTGGCCCGCTACGACCGCTGGCGCGTCCTGATCTGGACGCTCGCCGCGTCCGCACTCTTCTGGCTCTTCGTCAATCCTCCGTGGACGATTTTTGCCGCCCGCTACTCGATGGCGCAGTGGCTGTTCCTCTTCGTTTTTTCGATGATTTCAGTGCTCGGAGCCTTCTCGCTATATTTTCTAGGCCTGCAGCATCTCGAGCCCACGCGCGCCATCATCGCCAGTTGCCTGGAGCCGGTCTTTTCCATCGTCCTCGCGGCAGTACTCTTGGGAGAAATTCTTCGTCCGATCCAGACGCTGGGAATCGTCTTCGTCCTCGCCGCGATCGTGATCGTCCAACGTCCATCACGCGGAGTCATGGTCGAGCCAATCGAGTAATCCCGGGCTCAAGAGATTTTCCGAATTGCCGATAGAACCATGGGGACTGCCACGTGTTTTTTCGTTCCAAGCCCAAGGCCAGCCTTCAGGAGAATCGACTTTGATTTCGTTGAAAAAGTATCTCGACATGGACCCGGAGAAATCGCGCCCGGCCGACGCGGCTGTGAACGATCTGTTCCTGGTCGTGCTCGAATCCTATCGCGCGGTCCTGCTAGCCATGGGCAATAGCGGCGCGCGCGCCTGCCCCCAGGTTGGTTCGGACATGCGGCACGCTCTAGCTGGCCTGGAGCGCCGCCTGTTTGCCAAACTCACCGTTCCGATCGTCAAACAAACCGAAACCCGAGTGGAAGATGAGCTTCGCCAATGGGGAGAGCGCGCCGAAAAATATTTTCAAACCAAAGCCGACGACGTGAAAGAAATGCTCATCGTGCTAGCCCGCACGGCCGAGTCCATGGGGCAGCGCGATCATCGTTATGCCGATCACTTTGGGGAACTGAACACGCAACTTCAGACCATTGCCGATCTGGAGGATTTGGCCCTGGTCCGCTCGTCTTTAATCAAACAGGCGGGAGCGTTGAAAATTTACGTCGATCAAATGGAGCGCGAGAGCCGGGAATCGGTGGCGCAACTGCAAGCCGAAGTCTCCACCTACGAAACCAAGCTGAAAGCGGTAGAGCAGTTGGCCATGCAAGACCCGCTAACCGGCATTGCCAATCGCCGCAACATCGAAGAGCGCATCGAGTGGCGAATGGCGCAGAAGCAGCGCTTTTGCATCGTCATCCTCGACCTAGACCGCTTCAAACAGGTCAACGACACTTACGGTCACGCAGCCGGCGACAACCTGCTGCAGCAGTTCTCCCAGGAGTTGCGCTCGAACCTCCGCTCCAGCGATCTCGCCGGCCGCTGGGGAGGCGACGAATTCATCGTGGTGTTGGATAGCGATCTGGAGGTCGCGAAAGCCCAACTCGCGCGCGTGGAAAAGTGGGTATTGGGCGAGTACACCCTTCCAGCCGCCAAGGGACCCAAAGAGATCAAGATCAAAGTGCACGCCTCCATGGGTCTGGCGCAGTGGCAGCCCGGAGAGACCCTGCAGCAACTGGTGGCCCGCGCCGACTCCACCATGTACGGCAAGAAAGAGCAGGCTCGCGGTCAAAAGGCGTAACCCGAAGGGGTTTCATATTCGGATACCCGCATCGCGCTTTGACAATGTTTTTACTTCGCGGCTTGCGATTCTGGGTTAGCCTTCCATCATCGCTTTCTAAACTACGAGGCTGAACCGGATGTGCCCATGAGATTGAAGCCGAGCGCCACCGTTCTTGGTTTTCTTTTCGCCTGCCTCACCCCTTGTTTCGCCCACCACATGGCGGTAGTGGTCAACAAGGAGAACGCCACCGAGAACGTCACCTCGACGCATCTCGCGAAAATCTTTCGCTCCGAGGTCAAGAAGTGGCCCGACGGCAAGAATATTCTGCTGGTGCTGCATACGAACTCAGCGGGAGAAACCGAAACTCTGGAGCGATTGATCAAAGTGAGTGCTGGCGAGTGGAAGGCTCTCGTCGCCGCGCACAAAGATTCTATCCTGATTGAGGATTCCGACGCCGACGTGCTCAAGCGCGTGCAATCCACGCCCGGCGCCGTCGGCGTCGTGGATGTCCGCTCGGTCGACAGCACCATCAAAGTGGTGCGCGTGGACGGCAAGTTGCCCATGGAATCGGGCTATTTGCCGCATTAGCCCGGCCGCAGTCGTGGTGCTGTAGCTTCCTGCGTCCGCGGCAATCACATCCCGTTGTGATGTCGATCACGGTGAACTGGCCCGCCTGCATCCACAATGTTTCAACGCGACATTGCAAGGAGGGCGCGTACCAATGCTCACCTTTAAGCTGGTTCATCTCATCCAATATCATTCCGATACGTTGGCCTCGAGCCTGATCGGCCAGGTGCAACTTTCTGAGCGCGCCGGGTCTTACGACAAGGTTTCTCCCGAGGAGTTGAAGGAGCGGGTCCACGAGATCTATCACCATCTCGGCGCCTGGCTGCTCGATAAGAGCGAAACCGATGTCGAGGAGCGCTACCGCGCCATCGGCGCCCGCCGCGCCGAGCAGGGCGTGCCGCTCAGCGAATTGGTCTGGGTCATCGTGCTGACCAAGCACAATCTCTCGCGCTTTATCGAGGACGTCTCCGTGCCCGGCCGTGCCGTGGAAGCCTCGGAGAAGCACGAACTGGTACGGCTTTTGGACCAGTTTTTCGATCAGGCAATTCATGCGGCCGTGGTCGGCTATGAATCGGCGCGGCAGGATGTCCTGTTAGTTCCCAAGGCGGAAGAAAAGACCGTTCACAATGGGCTAAATAAGTCGCGAAAACCCGCGGAACAAGCGCTTCGCGAAAGAGCCGGGCTTGCCGGATAAGGCAGACCGACTATTGGCTTAAGCGCAGCAGGTGAAAGTATCGTCGCGCCTTCTTCACATCCTTCGCAATCTGTTCGCGCAACGCCTCCACCGAGGGAAACTTAATCTCATCGCGCAGACGATCCAGAAAACAAATCTTGACTTCGCTTTCCGGCGTCAGCTCGATGGGATGAAAGTTCAGCAGATGGGTCTCGACAGCGAATGATTCTGCGCCAAACGTGGGACGATTGCCAACGTTCGTGACCGAATCGAAATTCTCCGCGCCCACGCGGGTGCAAGTGATGTACACGCCATCGTTGGGCACCAATTCTTCGTAGCGCGCCAGGTTGATGGTCGGCACGGTGTATTTCGAGCCGTAACCGCGGCCACGCCCGGGCACCCCCAAAATGCAGAAGGGACGCGCCAGCAAATGGCGGGCGCGGCTTACTCGTCCCTCGCGCAATAGTTTGCGGATGTGGCTGCTCGAAACGGGTTCTCCGCGCAGCTTTTGCTCGCTGTAGACTTTCACCTCGAAGCCCATCTCCTGCCCCAGCTGCGTGAGCAGCGTTACATCGCCGGCCGCTTTATGACCGAAGCGGAAGTTATAACCTTCATGGACCTCGCGCGCGTGCAGCTTCTTGCGCAGGATACGTTCGGCGAATTGCCGCGGTGTCATCAACGAAAGATCGCGGCCAAAGGGCAGCATGAGCACCGCATCGATTCCCGTGGCGTCGAGCAGTCGCAGTTTTTCCGGTACCGGGGTCAGAAGCTTGAGATCGGAGTCCGGCCGCAAGATGCGCGCCGGATGCGGCTCAAACGTCACGGCCACGGCCTTCGCCCCGCTCTCTCGCGCCCGCCGCACAATTTCGCCCAGCACATGCGCGTGCGCCCGGTGTACTCCGTCAAAGTTGCCGACGCTGGCAAGCGATGGGCCGAAGCCCGCGGGAACGTCTTCGAGTTTATGAAAGATATCCACGGTTAATGAGAAAACCGCTCAACGATGCCTTGAATTTCTCCGCGATCTCCGCGTACTCGGCGGTGAAAGCTTTCGCCTTTCAGATTTCGAACTCCAGCTTCAACCCGTCGTAAGCCAGGCGCACATGCGCCGGCAGCGTGGCATTGGTCGCCACATGCCCCAGGTCGTGACAGATATGCGTGAAGAACGCGCGTTTCGCCTTGACCCGCTCCACGATGCGCAGGGAATTCTCCACCGTCGAATGCGTGGGATGGGGCTTGTGGCGCAGCGCATCCAGAAAAAGAATATCCAGCCCTTCGAGTTGACGATAGGAAGCTTCGGGAATCTCGCTGTGATCGGTAAGATACGCTGCCGATCCAAAGCGGTATCCGTAAATCTCGGCCTCGCCATGAATCAGGCGCACCGGCTCGAACCTGGCGCCGAAAACATCTACCGGCCCATCGATCGGCCGCAACTCCAATTGCGGTAAGCTGCCCAACCTGTAATCGTCGTCGAAGATGTAGCTGAACATGCGGCGTAGAAAAGCGGCCGCGTCGGGGCGCGCGTAGAGCGGCAGCTTGGCCGGTTTATGGCCGTAGCTGTACGGACGCAGATCGTCGATGCCGAGAATATGGTCGGCGTGGGTGTGCGTATAAAAAACCGCGTCCACCCGTGGAATGCACTCGCGAATGGCCTGGGTATAGAAATCGGGCGCGGTATCGATGAGCACCACTTTGTCCGCGTATTCGAGCATCACCGAAGGCCGGGTACGCCGGTCGTGCGAATCGCTCGACCGGCAAACGACGCAATCGCAACCTAGCGTGGGCACGCCCATGGATGTGCCGCTGCCCAACACTGTAAGCGTAGCCTTCATGCTTGCGAGTTCATGCGCTGACTTTCCAATTTTCTGCGTGGACGCAGGAAGTGGTCTTGGCCGCCGAGGCTGGGGTAAGTTGCCAGAATAATATCCAGATTACCGTCCGCTGGTTCCTGTGGCCGCGCCGGGCTGGGGCGGACGCGCCAGCATGTTGGTCACTTCCACGTAGGCCATGCGCACTTCATAGAGGCTGTTTTGCAGGAAGTTTTCTTCCGTTGGCGTCAGGTTGCCTTTAGTTTTTTCCGCCATCAGCGCGAGCGTGTCGATCGTCTGCCGCGCCCCGATGATGTCGACGCGCGGCTGCTCACCTTGCTGATGCATCAATCCCAGCTGCATCATCGCCGTCATGTAGAGCGATGCCAGGAAGCGCTCGAAGGTCATCTCGAACTCTTTGGCCGAATGTCCGCTGAGTTCCACGCGCGAGTCGAGCTCTTTTGAGGACTCCCGGTAAGCGTCGGCTTGCTCTTTCTGCTCGGCCGCGGTCGGAGGCAAAGGAACATTCTGTCCCGCAACGCCCTCTTCCGCGGGGAATGAAGTTACAGCATTGCTGGCAGCCGCAGGCGGCTTAGCCGCGGTGGGAAAGCTCGGAGCGGAACTCGCCGCGGCAGCCGCCGGCTTAGGCGCTTCGACTTCCTCGCGAACCTCCTGGCGAACCTCCTGGCGCAACTCGCCATCCTCGGTGAATAAGCGGCGATCGGTTACGGTGAACCCGGATTCCTGTCTTTTTTCAGCCATGGCATGTGTCCTTATCGTTCTGGATCGTGATGCTTTCTCCGCGTCCTTCGCGGAACTTCAGCAATATCGGTTAGCAAAGCATTGCCTCAAACTTTGTGGAGAGCAACATCCTCCCAGACAGGCAAGGCTATGGGTTGAACTGGCAATGAAATCACGCGAGCGGGCATCGTTCCGATCAGAACGTCTCGCCCGGGAACTCCCACCTCGCGCCGGATGTAGCCCAAGGCAACGGTGCGCTGGCCGCCCGGCGTGGCGAACGAGGCCGCACTCGTGACCTCGCCCACTTCCTTATCGTCCGACAAAATCTTTGCACTCGCAGATATTTCTGCGGTGCCTTGGCCAAGAAAACCTGTAAATTTGCGATGCACGTTGCCGCGCGAGCGAATGCGCTCCACAATCTCCTGGCCCACATAGCAGCCCTTGTTGAAATTCAGCGCCCGCATCTGCTCGGTTTCCTGCGGCAAATCGCGCTCGCGAATATCCACGCCATAGAGCGGGACACCATCTAAAACACGCTGCCTCTCGAGCGCCTCGCTTCCCCCAGGAGTCGCTCCCGCAGCCACCAGCGCCTGCCAAGTCTTATAAACATCCTTCGGCTCAATCCAGATCTCGTACGATTCCGTCTGCGCATCTTCGCCGCGCACCACCGTGCATTCGACGCAGCCGCAGTCGCAATTGCATCGCGGAGTAGCCATCTGCAACGGCGGCAGCTGTGAGAATTCGATCCCGGCAGCGTTCCCGACCGTGCGCGCCTTCGGCCCCGCAAGCCCCAGCACAGTCCATTTCTCGGATATGTTCTCAATTTCAACATCGTCCATGATGATGTAGTGATCGAAGGTGGCGACGATTTTTTCCAACTGGCTGCGATCAGTCTCGATCATCAAGCTCTCGCCCTGATTAAAGACGTACATATCGCCCAGAATCCGTCCCTGCGGATTCAGTAGAAAAGCATAAACTCCGTGCCCAGCCGCCAGATCGCGAATGTTGTTTGTGACCATGCCATTCAGCCAGCGCACGCGGTCGCCGCCCTTCACAGAAATCAGCGCGCGAAAGCCCAGGTCATAGACTGCGCAACCCGAGCGCATCGCGGCAAACTCCTCCTCCGGATCGCTGAATCGCGCCGCCGTGGTGGCGCCACGGTAATCCAGATAGGCCAAAGGTAAAGCCTTTACGGTTTGCGCGCGCAGTACGTCCTGGAGTGCGGTGTAAGCCATAGAAGCTATGATTATAAGCGAACTGCAGGAGCCGTTCACCCACCTACTCATCGCCTGCGGCTTGTGATAGGTTTCTGCCGTGGATGCACAACCTCATTCCGGGAAACGCATCGCCGTCATCGCGGGCGACGGCATTGGCCAGGAGGTAATTCCTCAGGCGCTTAAAGTCATTCGCGCCACGGGCGCCGAGGTCGAAATCACCGAATTCGACTGGGGCGCAGACCGTTATCTCCGCGACGGCACGACCGTCCCCGCTGACGGCTTCGCCATGCTGGCGCGCGATTTCGAGGCCATCCTCGCCGGGGCCTTCGGCGACCCCCGCGTGAAGACCAACATTCATGCCAAGGAAATTCTGCTGGGCATGCGCTTCCAGATGGATCTCTACGCCAATGTTCGCCCGGTGCGGTTGCTCGATGCCGCGCTGTGCCCGTTGAAAGCCGTTGCGCCGAAGGATGTGGATTTTGTCGTGATCCGGGAAAATACCGAGGGCGTTTACACCGACGCCGGAGGAGTCTTCAAGCGCGGCACGCCCGACGAGATTGCGACCCAGGAAGACATCAACACGCGCAAAGGCGTGGAGCGCATCATTCGCTACGCCTTTGAATATTGCGGGCGAAACCAAAAGCTGGTTGGCTCGCCGCGCCGGCGTGTGCTGATGTGCGACAAGTCGAATGCCATGACCCACGCTGGCGGATTGTGGCAGCGCGTGTTCAAAGAGGTAAGCGTGGAACATCCCCAGATCGAAGCCCAGCACATGTACGTGGACGCGCTGTGCCTGCAGATGGTGCGGGATCCGCGGCTCTTCGACGTGATCGTCACCAATAATATGTTCGGCGACATCATCACCGACCTCGCCGCCGGGCTGCAAGGCGGCCTGGGCATGGCCGCCAGCGGAAATATTCATCCCGGCAAGACGTCGATGTTCGAGCCGGTGCACGGCTCGGCCCCGCCGATTGCAGGCAAGAACCTAGCGAATCCGTTCGGCGCGATTTTGACCGCGGCGATGATGCTGGCGCATTTGGGATTGGCGAGTGCGGCCGAAAAGATCGAAGCGGCAGTGCTCGAAGCCGTGCGGCAAAAGAAAACCACGCAGGATATTGGGGGAAGGCTCGGCACGCGCGAAGCGGGCGAGTGGATCGCGGAGCGCGTGGCGAGTCGCTAGATCTTGGCTGCCATCCCGGGCGCAGCGAAGGACCCCTGCAACCGCGGCAGAGGAAAAGGCGCTTCAGAGAACTCCGCCGCTGCTGCGTCCGTAATAACGATTAACTTCTCCGCCCCGCCAGCAGCGCCAACTCCCGCCACTTCCAATGGCAATCCACATCCGCAAAACCGATTTCGCGCAGCCATCGCAATTGCGTCTCTACGTTCAGCAGTTTATTGGAAGCATCTTCGGTCTCGGGCGTGTTGCCCAGCCGGTGCAGAAATTCTTCATGCAGCCGCGGCGTCGCCGAGGCCACGTGTTCCAGATTGCAGAACACCCCGCCGGGGTTCAGCATCGCGAAAACCTCCGCATAGAGCGCGCGCTTGCGTTCGTGCAGCAGATGATGAATGGCAAAGCAGGAGACCACCGCGTCGAACTTTCCCAGCGCTGGCACAGGCTCATCGAGATTGTGACCCAGCACCGAAGTGGAAGGTTCTCCGGCGAAGCGTTTTCGCGCCGCTTCGAGCATGGTGGGCGAGAAATCGACGCCGACTGCTTCTACCGTATCCCGTCCGGCGCTTCGGGCGAGCTGAGACCTTACCAGCGCCAGCAGCCGGCCGTCGCCGGTGCCCAGGTCGAGAATGCGGCGCGCAGCGGCGGGAACAAATTCAAGCAGGGCGGATTCTCCTTCGCGACGGTGGGGAATGGCATCGGCGCGCTCCAGATACTCTGAGGCGTGGTCCTTAGAACTCCAAAGATTGATTGGGGTCGAGGTCTTCATGTTTTGCAGCCTGAAGGAAAGTATAAGAAAAAGGGTAGACTCTTTGCTAATGGATATCGTCAGGTTGCCATTCGGGAATTCTTCGAGGCTGTTGTTTGCGTTGGTGCTCGCGGTCGTGCTCAGCGGCGCGGGTTGGGCGCAGGCGCAGGATCCGGCTGGGCAGGCTCCTGGGCAGATTCCTCAAAGTCAAGATCAGAAGCCAAATCAAGATCAAGATCAAAATCAAAAGCAGGCGGACAAGAGTGTCCGCCCCACACCGGCCAAACCTCCCCAGCCCAAAGAAGAAACCCGGATCACTCCACACGAGGCTGAGGAACTGTTTCACTCGGTCGATGAGATTCTTGCCTTTGACAGCCAGCACACTGGTCTGCCGATCAAGAAAGAAGTCAAGCGCAGGCTTACCAGCCGTGACGAGGTGGTCGCCTATCTCACCAAGCACATGAAGGACGAAGACGTAAAAAGATTGCAGCGCTCCGAGTTGGTATTGAAAAAATTCGGCCTGCTGCCGCGCGACTTCGATCTGGAAAAATTGTTGGTGGCCTTGCTGCGCGAACAGATCGCGGGCTACTACGATCCTAAAACCAAGACGGTCAATTTGCTCGACTGGGTTCCCATGGAGGAGCAGGAGCCGGTGATGGCGCATGAGTTGACCCACGCGCTTCAGGATCAAAGCGTCGGCCTCGACAAGTGGATGAGGCGGGGCGAGAAAGATCTGGGTGAGATCAGAAAAAATCCGACGCCCGCGGATATCCAAAACGACGAGATGGATAACGCCCGCGAGGCGGTGGTCGAGGGGCAAGCCGAAGCCATGATGCTGGAATACGAACTGGCGCCGGTCGGACGCTCGGTGGTGAATTCGCCCGACCTGGTCGGGACCATGGAAGAACAGATGGCCACGGGCACGGACGATTCCACCGTTTTCAAAGACGCGCCGATTTTTCTGCGCGAGTCGCTCACGTTTCCCTACAGCTACGGCATGAAGTTCATCGTGAAGTTGATGCAGGCCGGCGGCAAACAAAAGGCCTATGCCGGAGTGCTGGCCAATCCGCCGCATACTACGCGGCAGATCATGCAGCCCGAGACCTACCTTGCCAGCGAAAAAATCGATCCCATGCCCGTGCCCGAATTCAAACGCGATTTCAAGGGCTACACAAAGTTCGACATCGGTGCGATGGGCGAGTTCGATGTCGCGGTGCTCATCGAACAATACGCCGGCAAAGAATCGTCCGACCGCCTCTATCCGGAGTGGCGCGGCGGCTTTTACTATGCCGCGCTCCCCAAGCCTGACAAGGGCACTGATTTAGCGCTCAAGTCGCCACTGGGACTGTTCTATGTCTCGCGCTGGTCGAGTGCCGACACAGCCGCGCAATTTGCTGAGATTTATGCGCGCTCCTTGGCGCACCGCTATAAGAAGTCGAATGAAGTTGAAAAAGCTCCCGCGGGTGCGGCAGTCGCGGCGACGGTCGCTTCCGAAAAGCCGCAAAATCCCGAACACAAGCTGGAAGCGCTTAGAGGCCGGCATACGTGGATTACGGAAGAAGGACCGGTCGTGATTGAGGAACAGGGTGATACGGTGTTCGTGAGCGAGAGTCTTGACCCCTCTACCACCGAAGCGCTGGAGCGGGAAGTGTTCGGGGCAGCAAAGTAAAAATCGCTTTTTGGCTTTCAAGGGCCAAACCAGCTGCCGGACTTACTTTTTCTTCTTGGATTTGCCTCGGCGTTCGTCATCGCTAGTTGTGGCTCCCAGAAAATGACGAACCGTGGCGCTCACCGTAAGCTCTTTGCCGCCGCGCGCGATCGCAAGTTTGCGCTCTTGCCCGGGGGTGCCGGCCAGTTGCAACCAAACCTGCCCCAAGTTTGTTCCGCCCACCGGGATGTTATCGACGGCAATGAGATCGTCGCCAGGCCGCACGCCGTCCTTTTCCTCCGGCACCGACGCTTGACCGTCGAACTCGGCGACGCCGATGATCGTAAATCGCCCATCGTCTTCGGGCCGGAGCATCAAGCCGACCACATCGAAGTCAGGAACATTGAAGGTCCGCCCGATATCGAAATAAGCCGTCGCGTGGGCGTAATCCAGGCCGATGCGATAGTTGAGCAAGGCATGGGCGCCGATCACCCCGGCAGCAGCGCCCAGTGTCCTCCATGAAAATTCAATCCCGTCTTGGGGAAACTCCGCAACGGCAACATTGGTAAGAAACAGTGGGCCAAATTGCAAACGATCTAAGCGCATCAGTTTCCAGCGCAGTTCGTCCTCCGCGCCCGAGAGGTTGGCAGGGCCGATCGCTCCAGTCATGCCGGGCCAATCGGAGTGACCTGCAGCCAGCTTTTCGAACAACTCTGCAGACAAAAAGCTGAACGGCAGACCCAGGTCCAGCCCAAGGCTGTAGTTTTTGTTCTCGATCTTACTGGGAATTTGAATGAGGCCGGTCTCGGGATTGACTTGCATCTTGCTTTTTACACCATTGAATTTCAGGCTGCCGGGCACACCGATGCTAAACTCGCGCCCGGGAAAATCAATCAGCACATCGGAATTGCGAAGCACAATCGAGGGAATGGCAATTTCGGCGTTCATTCCCCGAACCAACACCGTGGCTGCGCTCCTTGGTTCGAGCGGGATCGTGACGGTTTTCAGCGACGTGAGATCGATCCGCATTTCTCCGATCCTCAGTTGATTCGGCGGCCTGGCCGAGCAGCCCTGGCGATCGCATGCCACCTCCAGTCCGATCAGCTCGGCCACGCGCGGCGACATTCGAAGGTCGGGATTGCCGTTATCGACCCAGGCTCGAACGCGCGTGCTCGAACCTCCCGGTAAAAGCAGATCGACATCGATCACGATGCGATTGTGGTCGAGCGTGAGGGGAACGGTCGCAGACTTTGGGGGATCCGCAGGGGCGCCTTGTGCAAACGCTACGCTGGCGAGAAACAGAAGCAAAGATGCAGGCCTACATCGCATATTGAGATAGTAGATGCATGGGGGCACCGCCGAGGGCGGCTGTCCCTACATCGGCACGCTTCGGCAAAGCGAACCACTACCACAGAGGTAGTCCTGGCGCGGGTCTCCAGAACAGACGAACCTGCCGGCTCTTGTATAATCGCAAGTTTGGCTGATCGCGCGGCAGAATTCTAGATACGCGCACGGAGGATTTCTGGCGCAGGCGGAGATTGGAATTGTCGGCGGCAGCGGCTTGTATTCGATGCCGGGATTAAGCAGGGTTCGCGAGATCAAGCTAAAGACCCCGTTTGGAACGCCATCCGACGCTTACGTTTGCGGCACTCTCGAAGGGCGCAAAGTGGCGTTTCTGGCGCGCCACGGACGCGGCCATCGCATCTCTCCCAGCGAATTGAACTTTCGCGCCAACATCCACGGCTTTAAGCAGCTTGGAGTTGCGAGAATAGTTTCGGTCTCGGCGGTAGGCTCGCTCAAGGAAGAACACAAGCCGCTGGATTTTGTGATTCCAGATCAGTTCTTCGATCGCACTCGCCATCGCATCGACACTTTTTTCGGCGGCGGAGTGGTGGCGCACATCGCTTTTGCCGATCCTGTTTGTGGAGAGCTGGCGGGGGTGGTCGAGGCGGCCTGCGAAAAAGTCGGCGTCACCGGCAGGCATGGCGGAGCTTATCTTTGCATGGAAGGGCCGCAGTTTTCCACCCGCGCCGAATCCAACGTATACCGCGAACTGGGCATGGACGTGATTGGCATGACCAACTTGCAGGAGGCCAAACTGGCGCGCGAAGCTGAGCTTTGCTATGTCACGGTGGCGATGGTGACCGATTACGACTGCTGGCATCCGCATCACGATTCGGTTACCGTGGATCAGATTTTGTCGGTGCTTTCAAAAAATGCCGAGAACGCGTCCAAGGTCGTGCGCCAGGCGGTTGCCACGATGCCGCAAGAGCGCTCCTGCAAGTGCGGCTCAGCCCTTGCGCATGCGATTTTAACCGACCATAAGCAAATCCCGGTGGCGACGAAAAAGAAGCTTAAGCTGATCATCGGAAAATATGTGAAGGTAAGTGGTCGTTGAGTTTTCGAGCACCCTAGAGAGAGGAAGCGCGCATCCAAATGAGCATCGTAGTTGTGGGGTCGGTGGCGTTTGATGACGTTACGTCGCCCTCAGGCAGCGTGAAGGGAATTCTGGGCGGGGCCGCGACTTATTTTTCGCTGGCCGCCAGCTACTTCACGCCCGTTCGGGTGGTCGCGGTGGTGGGCGAAGACTTCGGCGCCGAGCACGAAAACGTGCTGAAGAAGCGCGGCATCGATACCCGCGGCATCGAGCGCGCCAAGGGCAAAACTTTTCGCTGGGGCGGATCGTACACCGAAAATCTCAACGAGGCAAGAACAAACTTCACGGATCTCAATGTCTTTGAACAATTCAGTCCGCAAATTCCCAAAGAATACGAGGACTCGCAGTTTCTTTTCCTGGCCAACATTCAGCCCGCGTTGCAAGCCAACGTGCGCCGAAAGATGAACGGCGTCCGCCTCACGGGATGCGACACCATGAACTATTGGATCCAGGGGTCGCGCAAAGAACTCGCGGAAACACTGAAGCTGGTCAACGTGCTGCTCATCAACGACACCGAGACGAAAATGCTGGCGGGCGAAAAAAATCTGCCGCGCGCCGCCAAAAAAGTGTTGGCCATGGGGCCGCAGGCGCTGGTGATCAAGCACGGCGAGTATGGCGCCACAATTTTCTTTCGCGAAGGTGCATTCGGCCTGGGTCATCATCCCTTTCGTGCGCCAACCCTGCCCCTCGACGAAGTAAAAGATCCCACCGGCGCAGGCGATTCCTTTGCCGGCGGATTCATGGGTTATCTGGCGTCGCAGGAAGAACTCAGCCGCGAAGCGCTGAAGCGCGCTCTGTTTTACGGCGGAGTGATGGGCTCGTTTGCAGTCGAAAGCTTTGGCACGGAGCGGCTGCAATCGTTGAGCCGCGAAGAAATCGACGAACGCTTTCAGATTTTCCGCGAGCTCACCCACCTGGAATGAAGAAGCCATCTTCTCCGCCCATTGTGACGCGCTCCGATATCGAGATCGTGCGCCTGGTCTGTCTGGCGGCGTTTGTGTCCTTTTTGTCGTTTCTTTTTTACTACCGCCAGGGCGACGTCTTGTTGTACGGCGATGCCGTGGCCCATATCAACATCGCGCGCCGCGTATTCGATTCGAAAACTCCCGGGCCTTTGCAGTTGGGCACGGTGTGGCTGCCGCTGCCGCATCTGCTGATCATGCCGTTCATCGCAGTTAAGCAGATGTGGCAAAGCGGCTCCGGCGGCTCGCTTCCATCGATGGCGGGATACGTCTTCGGGGTGATGGGAATCTTCCGCCTGGTGCGCAGGATGGTCAGTCGCGACGGCGAAGCCGACAGCAGGTCAAGAATTGCGGCGTGGACGGCGGCGTTGATCTATGGCGCGAACCCGAATCTGATCTACATGCAGGCCACGGCCATGGGCGAGTCGCTGTATCTGGCGTTTTTCGTATGGGCCGTCGCGCACTTCGCCGAGTTCGCAAGGGGCGACCCGAAGGCACTCATGAAATGCGGCGGCTGCCTGGCAGCAGCCTGTTTGACCCGTTACGACGGATGGTTTCTCGCCGTAGTCATGGTGATTGCAGCGTTGACCCGCGATCGATTGCACAGCTATAGATTGCACCGCCCGATCGAAGTTGAAAAAAACTCGCCAACGCCGACTTCGTTAGGATCCACGGTCCCCAAGTTTATTTTGCTTGCCGCGGCCGCCCCCGTTTTTTGGCTCTGTTATAACGCCTTGGTCTATCGCAATCCGCTGGAGTTTGCCAACGGACCGTACTCCGCCAAAGCGATCGAGCAAAAGACCGCGACCGTAAACCCAGCGAAGGGAGCTGTGGTCGCGGCCGGCTCGTATTTTCTCAAGGCGGCGGAACTCAACGTCGGCGAGGCAACATGGTTGGGCCGCCTGTGGCTGGCTTTAGCGGTGTTAGGAAGTCTTGCGGCTTGGTTCGAAAAACGCGCTCGCGCGGCCCTGCTGTTGTGGGCGTCGCTGCCGTTCTACGCGTTGTCGATCGCCTACGGCAGTGTCCCAATTTTTGTGCCGACATGGTGGCCGCATTCGCTCTACAACGTGCGCTACGGATTGCAGATTCTTCCTGCCTTCGCAGTATTCGTTCCCCTGGGAATTTCATTTCTGATGGAATCGTCGGCCATACTTCCGCAAATTAAAATCGCCTGGCCGCGCTGGGAAAGCGCGGCGGCACTCGGGGCAACATTATTGTTGGCTGCTTCCAGTTACGCCGCGATCTGGCGCGCCGATCCCATCTGCCTTCGCGAAGCCGCCAACAATATGAGCGGCCGCATCCATCTGGATAAAGAAGTGGCCACCTGGATCGCCGAGTTACCCCCGAATTCCACTCTGCTCATGTACCTCGGCGAACATGTGGGCGCGCTCGAGCAAGCCGGCATTCCTCTGAAGCGCACCATCAACGAAGGCAACCACCGGGTGTGGAAGCGGCCCACCGACCCCGAAGGGCTGTGGGAGCGCGCTTTGGCCGATCCGGCGGCGCATGCAGATTATGCCATCGCCTTTGAGGGCGACCCCGTGTGGGCCTCCGCGAGAGCGCATCACCTCACCGCGCTGGTCGAATTGCACACTACCGGGCAGCCTCCGGCGGTGATTTTTCAATGCCATGCGCTCGCTCCGGCCAATTGAGGGTCAGAAGTTGTTCTCGGCGGAGCGGTCGCGGTAATCACGAGTGTTAACGCGGGATCGCGATTGCCGCGAGATCGCGGTGATAAAATCCGTGCATCTTTAGTTGTACTGTGCCCCTTGCGCACTGACTAACCTGAGAAACATGAACTGGCAACACATCGGCGACCTGCTCCATACAGAGATGGCCAGCGGCATCGTCATGACTTCTCTGGCGCGTCTGGTGTTGGCGGCGGTACTGGGCGGCATTATCGGCCTGGAGCGCGAACTGAAGCATCGGCCCGCGGGTCTGCGCACCAACATGTTCATCTGCTTCGGCGCGGCGCTGTTCACAGTTCTTTCCGATGTGCTGGCGGTCGAGCATCTGGGCGATCACACCCGCATTTCGGCGCAGATCATCCCCGGCATCGGATTCATCGGCGCAGGTTCAATTCTGCACACACGCGGCCTAACTTCGGGCCTTACCACCGCGGCAACTTTATTTGTGGTGGCATCGGTGGGAATGGCCACTGGCGGCGGCCTTTATCTGACCGCAGTTTTTTCCACCGTCCTGATTCTCTTGGCGCTATTTACCTTGGGCCATATCGAGCTGACCTTCAATTTGAAAACGCTATTGAATACCTACGAAGTGACGGGCGCAAGCGTGGAAGAGATAACGCAAGAAGTCAACCGGATTTTGGAGCGCCAGCACCGCATGATGCAAAATGTTCTGAGCGGCAACACCGGCCAGCACGTCCGCCTGCAATTCGACGTGTCGGGCTGCAATCGCGAACAGAAAAACCTGTTGCTCGCCCTGCAGGCATCGCCCGTGCTGGGCAGCGTTACCCCTTTAGGCCCGGTGGAGTTGGAGTGAGCTTGCCGGCAGTGATTCCTTTTGTGAAGGCCAGCGCCTGCGGCAACGATTTTCTGCTGGTCGAAGCTTCGGTTCTGGACGATTTGCTAGTTGAAGCCGATCAGGTTCAAGCAAGAATTGCGGAACTCGCGCGCAGACTGTGCGACCGGCATGAGGGCGTGGGCGGGGACGGAGTGGAGTGGATGTACCCGCACCCCACCGCCGATGTCGAAATCCGACTCAGCAACGCCGACGGCTCGTCGGCGGAAATCTCCGGCAACGGGACACGCTGCGTAGCGGCCTATGTTTGCGCGGAGCGGCAAAAAGAGCAAATAGCAATACTGACCGGTGCGGGATTGAAGACTTGCGTGCTAACGGGTCGGAACGGTCGCGAATACGAGTTTGAAATCGACATGGGCGAGGCCGCAGTGGGGGCCGAACTCGAGATCAACATCAGCGAAGGCAAAGTACGCGGGATTCCGGTTTCCATGGGGAATCCGCATTTCGTCGCATTTGTCCCGGATTTCGCCCGGGACTGGCAGCGCAAAGCGGCCGCTATGCAACGCGCGCCTGATTTTAAGAAGGGTGTAAACATTGAGTTGGTTGTGGCCGATGGAAGGAATGATGTGAGAGCGCGGTTTTTCGAACGCGGCGTGGGCGAGACGGAATCTTCCGGAACGGGTTCGTGTGCCGCCGCGGTGGCAGCGATGGCTGGGCGCAAAGCGGAGTCTCCGGTGCGCGTCCATGCCCTCGGCGGCACGCAGACCGTGCGCAAAGAAGGAGAGCGGGTGTTTCTGCGCGGTTCGGCGCGGTTAGTGTGCCGCGGCGAGTTTTTTCTGGACTTCTGAGCAAGGCTTCTGAGTGCGACTTTTAATCAGGAGTTTTGATCGCGACTTCTTGATCACATGGCCTCGTCGTCAGTTTCGCGTGTCAAGCCGCCCGCCCTTCGGCCGGGCGACGTTATCGGCATCGTCGCGCCCGCCAGCAACCTCAAGCGCGCCGATCTGGAGGCGGGATGCGAAGGCCTGCGCCGCGCCGGCTATCGCCCGGTTTACGTCGATTCCATCCTGGAGCAAGACCTCTACTTCGCGGGATCGGTGCAGCGGCGCGCGCAAGAGTTAGAAGATATGTTCACGCGCGAAGAGGTGAAGGCGATCGTCTGCGCACGCGGCGGTTACGGTGCGAACTATCTGCTGCAAGAACTCGATCTGGAAAAAATTAAATCGCATCCCAAGATTTTCGTGGGCTACAGCGACCTGACCACTCTGCTCACATATTTTTCCGACGCCGCCGGGCTTGTAACTTTTCACGGCCCGATGGTGGCTAAAGATTGGGCGTATGAGGGTGGGGGTGGCGTAGATTTGCTTTCCTGGCGTTCGGCGCTGGAGGGCGCGCCGGCATGGGATCTGCCGCTGGGCGCCGCATCTCGCGTGAAGGGCTTGCTGGAGGGCGCGGCCGAAGGCACTCTCTACGGGGGATGTCTCTCGATCCTGGTCGCTTCGCTTGGCACGCCCTATGAAATCCAGACCAAAGGCACGATTTTATTTCTTGAGGATCTTGCCGCGAAACCTTATCAGATCGATCGCATGCTGATGCAGTTAAAGCTGGCGGGAAAGTTAAGAGCAGTTCAGGGTATCGTATTCGGCGAGATGCGAGATTGCGTGCAGAATTCGACCCAAGGCTATAGGCTTGAAGATGTGATTACGCGGATTGTCGGCGACCTGGGAGTTCCCGTGGCGTATGGAATCCCTTCAGGCCACGTGACCGCCGGAAATATCACGCTGCCCTTCGGAGTGCGCGCTTCGCTTCGAGTTCGCGGTGGTGGCGCAGCTTTAACGATTCTCGAAGCGGCGGTGACAACGTTGTGAGAATGGCCAGAGATTCGGCAACCGGTGGCGTAGAAAAATAGGCAACGAAGTATGAGCGAAAAACATATTTATCTGATTGGCATCTGCGGTACGGCGATGGCGTCGCTGGCGGGAATGCTGCGCCAGCGTGGCTTTCGCGTCAGCGGCTCCGACGCTGCGGCCTATCCTCCCATGTCCGATTTTCTCGCCCATCTCGGCATTGCGGTCGCGCAGCCTTTTGACGCGCGGAATCTTGAGCCGGCGCCCGACCTGGTGGTAGTCGGCAACGCGATTTCGCGAGGGAATCCCGAACTGGAGCACTTGCTCGACCAGCGCATTCCCTTCTGCTCGCTGCCGCAGTTGCTGCACGATGAATTCCTGCGCGGCAAAGACGTGCTGGTCGTCGCAGGTACACACGGCAAGACCACGACGACCTCGATGCTCGCCTGGATTTTTCATACCGCGGGACTGCAACCGTCCTTTCTGATCGGCGGCATCGCAGAGAATTTTGGCTCCAGCTTTCACGTCGGCCAGGGCAAGCACTTTCTTCTCGAAGGCGACGAATATGACACCGCCTTCTTCGACAAGGGACCGAAGTTCCTGCACTATTTTCCCGACGCCGTGATTTTAACCTCGGTAGAGTTTGACCATGCCGATATCTACAACGATCTTGACGCCGTCGAGACTGCATTCAAGCGCCTGGTGAATCTGATTCCTCGGCGCGGACGAATTGTGGCTTTCGATGGTCTAGCCGGCGACGCGGCCGGAAGCGCCAGCCTCGAACGATGCCTCAGCAAGGCGTTCTGCCCGGTGGAGCGCTATGGCGCAGGCGAGCGCGCCGACTGGCGAATTACGAATCTTCGCTTGCAGCCCGACCGTACTTTGTGGACCGTGCTGCATCAAGGCCGAGCCTGGGCCGATTTGGAGTTTCCCCTGGCCGGTGAATACAACGTATGGAATGCCACCGCAGCCGCGGCCATGGCAGCGGCTTACGGCATCGCGAAAGAAGAAATCACGGCCGCGCTGAAAACCTTCAAGAGTGTGAAGCGCCGCCTGGAAGTGAAGGCGCAGGTGAACGGCATCACCATCGTTGACGATTTCGCGCACCATCCCACGGCAATCGCAGTCACGCTCAAGGCGCTGCGGGCGCGCTACGCGGGCGCGCGACTTTGGGCGATTGTTGAGCCGCGCTCGAACACATTGCGTCGCCGCGTGCTGCAGAGCGATCTTGCTGCAAGTCTGACGTTGGCCGACGAAGTGGTAATCGCAAATGTTTTCCGTTCCGATGCCGTGCCGGAGAATGAGCGCCTCAGCTTGCCGGAGTTACTCGACGACGTACATAAACGTGGGACTCACGCTCGCCTGATCGCAGACGCCGATGAAATCGTGCGGGTCGTCGCCCCTGAGATGCGCAGCGGCGACGTCGTAGCCATTCTTTCCAATGGAGGCTTCGCCGGCATTTACGAGAAGTTGCCGCAGCAATTACTCCGCTTGGCGGAAGGCTCGAAAAGCGCGAATGCCGTGGGCAAGGGATGAAAGCTTGCATCGGGCCGCGGCGGCCGAACCCACTCACAGCGCTTGGCCTCCGCTCTTTACCGCTCCTACTCTTTATAGGTATGTCGGGCCTTCGCGCCTACGCCGCCGCGGATTACACCATTTCCCTGGCGAACCCCGCGCAGCATCTAGTGGAGGTGCAGATTGTTTTAGGGGAAGGACCGGGCGAGCGCGAGTTGCAGCTTCCCGTTTGGAATGCGCTCTACCAGGTGCGCGACTTCGCGCAATACGTAAACTGGGTTCGCGCGCAAAACCGCGCCGGGCGGCCACTTTCGGTGCACACAATCAATCCCAGCTTATGGCAAGTTGCGGGCGCGGAAGGCGGAGCGATAGTGCAGTATCAAATCTTCGTCAATTCCCCCGGACCCTTTGGCTCCGAGTTGAGTCCGTACCACGCTTTTTTCAATCTGGCGCAGTTGCTCATGTATCCGGTGGAAGCGCGCTACGGGCCGATGCGCGTGCGTTTCAGTCAGATTCCTCCCGGCTGGCGCATCGCCACGCCGCTGACGGCATTGCCTGACGGCTTATTTTCAGCCGACGCCTATGACAAGTTGGTAGACTCTCCCGTTGAGATCGGAACGTTTCAGGAAGCTGATTTCGCGGAGGGCGGCGCGCAATATCGCGTGGTGGTCGACGCCGATACCGCCGACTACCGCATGGAACAGATCACGGCCATGCTACAAAAGATTGTATCCGCCGCAACCAGTTGGATGGACGATCGTCCCTTCCAAACTTATATGTTTCTATATCATTTTCCCCACGGACCCGGGGGCGGAGGCATGGAACACTCGTATTCCACCGCGATCGCGATAAATGCGGATGGGTTGGCGGGCTTTCCCGACCTGCTGGCTGCGGTGAGCGCGCACGAATTCTTTCATCTCTGGAATGTGAAACGAATTCGCCCGCAAACTCTGGAGCCGGTGGACTACACCAAAGAAAATTACACGCGGGCGCTCTGGTTCAGCGAAGGCTGCACCAGCGCCGCCGCGGACATTATCCAATTGCGGGCTGGACTGCTCGACGAGCGCGGCTTTGAGCGGCAACTTTCGTCGGCCATCTCGGAACTCGAACAGCGTCCCGCGCGCCGGACGCAATCGGCCGAAGAATCCAGCCTGGATGCCTGGCTTGAGGGTTACCCTTACTACCGCAATCCCGAGCGCAGCATTTCGTATTACAACAAAGGCGAGCTATTGGGTATAGCGCTGGACCTGGCGGTGCGCGACGCCAGCCACGGGCAAGCCTCGCTGCGCGAGGTGTTTCAGTGGATGAATCACAACTACGCGAAGAAGGAGCAATATTTCGCCGACTCTCAAGGCGTACGCGCCGCCGCCGAGGCCGTGAGTCATGCAGATCTGGGATGGTTTTTTGAGAAGTATGTCGCGGGCACGGAGGAGATCCCATGGAACGATTTGTTGAACGAAGTGGGATTGCGCGTGGAGGAAGGAAGAAGTACCTCGGCCGATGCCGGCTTTGCCGCCTCGCGAAGCTTTGACGGTCGCATGAACGTGACCGCCGTGACTGCAGGCGGCGACGCGGAAAAAGCAGGCCTGCAGGTTGGTGACACGATGGTGGAAATCAACGGCAGAGTTCCCGCGCAGGATTCTTCGCAGGGGATGGCAGGGTTGCGCGCCGGCGACACGGTGGCCGTGAAGATTCGCAGCCGCAGCGGCGGTGATCGCCAGTTAAAGTGGAAAGCGGGCAAGCGCGAAGAAATCTCCTTCGAACTGAACGACAGAGATATTATTACTCCGGGGCAAAGGGCGCGCCGTGCCGCCTGGCTGAAGGGCGAAGCCGAGGCAACCCCGGCTCGGCCAGAAGCTCCGCAATGATCTCCGCGGAATTTCTCCGCGGTCTCCGCGATTAAAGGTTTAAAAAGCCGTAACGCGGAGTTGGCGGAGAACTTCCGCGGAGGTCGCGGAAAGGCATGCTCATTCGGTAAACTTCTGCTTCGGCGCAATACGACTTTGGCAGCTTCGGAATGATTCGAACCCTCACAATGCTCATTTTCTGGGCGCTGGCCCTGCCCGTGGCAGCGCTGATCGGCTTTCCCTGGACCTTTATCAGCGGCGACATTCGCCTGCTCTATCGCATGTTCATGATCGGCGCCTGGAACGGCGTGCGCCTCACCGGCGTGCGCGTAAAGACCGAGGGCCTCGACAAGCTGGATCCGGCCCGCACGTATATCTTCATGTCGAACCACGTGTCGAACCTCGATCCGCCGATTACAGTGCCGCTGATTCCCAAGCGAACCTCGGTGATGGTGAAGAAAGAATTATTTCGCGTTCCCATACTCGGTCGCGCGATGCGCATGGGCTCGCTGGTTCCGGTTGATCGCGGAAAGCGCGATGCCGGCATTGAATCCGTGAAAGTGGCGAAGGAGGTCGTGCAGAACGGCTTGAACATGACCATCTACGTCGAGGGCAAACGATCGTTCGACGGCAGGCTGCTGCCCTTCAAGAAGGGTCCATTCTATCTCGCCATGGAGTGTGGAGTTCCGGTCGTGCCGATCACGATTCTGGGTACGCACGCGGTGATGCCCAAGGGAAGGTTCGCCATCAAGCCTGGATTAGTCACGGTAGTTTTCCATCCGCCGATCGAGCCCGAGAATTTCGGCGGCCGCGAATGTCTGATGGAGAAAGTGCGGCGCATGATCGACAGCGCCCTTCCTGAAGAATGCCGGCAAGAAACCCTCGCGAGTAAATAGCGCGGCGCCTGAGCAGCGACCCCGGGACAATGCCGGCGCCCGCTACTTTTTCCTTTTACGTTGAGCCCGCAGCGCGCGCAGCATCTCCGGCAGTTTTGGCAGAACGGCGGAATACTTCAGCCACAATTTGTGATCGACCGCGGGCGCTCCGCTTACCAAAGCTTTGGCGGGAACGTCGTTGGCCACGCCGCTTTGCGGCGTGACGATGGCATCGTCGCCGATCTTGCAGTGCCCCACTACTCCGACTTGCCCCGTCAAAATTGCGCGTTTGCCGATCTCGGTAGAGCCGGCCAGACCGACTTGCGAGCACAGCAGCGCATCTTCGCCCACCTGCGAAGCGTGGCCCACCTGCACGAGATTGTCGATCTTCACGCCGCGGCCGATGCGCGTTTCGCCCACGCTGGCTCGGTCGATGCAGGAATTGGCCTGCACCTCCACATCATCTTCAATTATCACCGGAGCTGGCTGAGGAATTTTGTACCAATGCCCCTCGGCAGTCTTTGCGAAGCCAAATCCATCGGCTCCGATGACGACTCCGTTCTGTAGCAAAACGTTATTGCCGATGCGGCAGTTTTCGCGGACGGTCGCATGAGCGTGCGCGAAGAAGTTATCTCCGATGGTGACCCCGCGGTAGATCACAACGTGAGCCAGCAGCACGGCCTTGGCACCGATCGTCACATTTTCGTCGATCACAACGTAAGGTCCGATATGCGCGTCGCCTCCAATCTTGGAACTGGGATGAATCACCGCTGTGGCATGCGCCCCCGGAATATACTGCAAAGGCCGATGAAAAAGTTCGAGCGCGTGAGCGAAGGCTAGATAAGGATCTTTGGCGCGCAGCATGCCCGCCGGAATAGCAGGGAAGTCCTCGGCGACGATCACCGCCGCGGCCTTGGTCGAACGCGCCGCGGCTGCGTATTTGGGATTCGAGACAAAGGTAAGCTCTCCCGGTCCGGCCTGCTCAATGCCGTTCAGACCGGTGATCTCTAAATCGGGCGAAGCGTTCTCCAGGCGCAACTGCAGAGCGGATGCTATGGCAGATAGTTTCATTGCTATTTACAGAACGAAAATAGATCGTACACCGCGCGCGGAAAAAATGGGCGACGGAAGGTGTGAGTTTTAGCCGCGGGGCGGCCTTGGGATGGCGCGCGTCAAGAGCAGGTTCCTCACCGGGCGTGCCGCCCGGTTCGGAATGACAAAGACTCCGTCTAGATCGGAAGCTCTTGCGTGGTGGGAAAGTGATGCTGCTCGCGCCCCACTTTGCCGTCGTACTTGGTTGTCATCTTGAATAATTCTAACCGGCCATCGGAGGCGAGGAGGCGGCACTGCTCGCGTAGCGCCTGCATCTTCTCTGCGCTGAACGGCTGGAAGTTTACCGCTACGCGCAGATTCTGGTCTAACACCTGCATGGTATCGACGCCGCTGATCGTTGTGGCCACCGGCAGGCTCATGGCGTAACGCAGGCCGTCCTCGGGAGTGACTGCGCCGTGGCACACCAGTTCGCCGCTGCCTCCCAAGCTTTTCATGCCAAGCACTGCCATGCCGCGGCGATTGGCCTCGGGCATCACCTGGGTTTCGAAGCTGCGGAAGGTTGCGTCGCAGCAATTCAGCGGCATCTGCACGGTGTCGAAGGGAAAATCGTGCGACAGCATCTTCAAATGAATCTCTGGATCTTTATGTCCGGTGAAGCCGATGAAGCGAACTTTGCCCTGCTTCTTAGCGTCGAGCAGCGCGTCGGCTGCGCCGTCCGGCACGAAGATGAGGTCAGGATCGTTGTCGTAAACCACCTCGTGAATCTGCCACAGATCGAGGTGATCGGTTTGAAGCCGGCGCAGCGACTCTTCCAACATGCGCATGGCAATCTTTTTGTCACGTCCATGCGTGCAGACCTTCGTCATCACAAACGACTGCTCGCGCCTGCCTTTCAGTGCTTTGCCCAGGCGTTCTTCACTGAGGCCGTCGTGATACTCCCAGGCATTGTCGAAAAACCTCACGCCATGGTCGAAGGCTTTGGCGACGATTTCGTTGGCCGCCTGATCGGTCTCGGCCGAGCCCAAGTGGTAGCCGCCGAGTCCCATGGCGGAGACTTGCACGCCGGTGCGTCCCAGCGGCTTCTTCGTCACTTCGCCTTGGGGAACGGATTGCGCTGCTGCGGGTTGCTGCTGGGCCATGCTGCCTCCTGGGATGAGCGGCGCCGCCCCTAGCACGGCCGCGCTTTTGATGAATCTGCGTCGATTCCACTCCAGCTTCGAACTCATCTTTTCTCCTGCCATCGTCCTCAGAAACGCTTCTAAAATTCTTTCTCCGGGAAGGGATGGCCCGTATTCTCGGGCGCTCCCAGCATGTCCTTCACTTCCGACTGCTGCGTATCGAGCGGGAAGCCATGCGCCAGCCGCGACTCCGGATTGTCGAATTTCAGAGATAACTTATACAGCTCGTAGCGGCCATCGGCGGCGTCGGGCTTGCAGCGCTCGCGTAGCGCGCTCATCTCCGCTGCCGTCATGGGAGTAAAGTTCTGCGCGATCTGCAAGTTCTGGTGCAGCACATCCAGGCTATCCATGCCGGTAATCGTGGTCGCGACCGGCAGGCTCATGGCATAGCGCAGTGCTTCTTCGGCGGTAATCGCGCCCTTCTTGATGGCGTCGCCGTGGCCGTTGAGCGGCTTCATGCCGAGCGCAGCGATGCCGCGCTTGGTCAGTTCCGGCAGCACCTGTTGCTCGAAGCTGCGGAAAGTGGCGTCGAAGGCGTTCAGCGGCATCTGCACCGAATCGAACGGGAATCCGGTCTTCAGCATCGCCAGATGGACCTTGGGATTCTGATGCCCGGTGAAGCCCACGAAGCGCACCTTGCCATCTTTCTTGGCCTTCTCCAGTGCTTCGGCCGCGCCGTGCGGACGAATAAACAAGTCAGCATCGTTATCGAAAGCCATGCCATGCACCTGCCACAAGTCGAGGTGATCGGTCTGCAGGCGGCGCAGCGACTCTTCCAGCATGAGCAGCGCCAGGCTGCCATCGCGGCCATGGGGACAGGTCTTGGTCATCAGAAAAACTTTGTCGCGCAGCCCCTTCAGACCGGCGCCCATCCAGACCTCGGTTTTGCCCCGGCGATACTCCCAGCAATTGTCGAAGAAGGTAATGCCGCCATCCACGGCTTCGTGGACGATCTCGACCGCAGTCTTCGCATCCGGAGCCTCGCCCAAGTGATGGCCGCCGAAACCGAGCGCCGAAATCTTGACGTCCGAGTGGCGGCCGAAGCTCCGCATGGGGATGGTACTGCTCGCAGTTTGTGGCATGCCTCACCTCTGACTGCAGTTTAGTTTAGGTTTGGCTTGGATGCGGTTTTAGGGGGCGAGGTTGACGGCGGAAGGCAAGAATCCCAATTGCTCGAGCCAAAGTGCGTGCACTGAACTCAGGTGTCCCCGCCAGGTCAAGTTAGTTACGGACTAACTCTCCCTCTTCCTTGCCAGTAATGGTGACGAAGCGGATCACGCCGGCGCTGTCTTCGAACACCAGGCCGGTGCCCTTGGGGTCGACCACGGCCGCGACTAGATGGCCATAGGATTTCGGAATGCCTCCGTGGGTGGGAGTCTGGTCGTAGCGCGCGAGCTCGCCTTCTTTCATGCCGGTCATGCTGACGAAGCGGATGGTGCCGTCGTTATCCTCGAAGATCAGGCCGGTGCCGATCTGGTCGGCGATGGCGGCGGCCAGGCGTCCGTAGGATTTCGGCACGCTGCCGTGGATGGGCGTGGCGGCGTATTCAGGCCGGGCTTGAGCTCCGGCATAGGCCACGGTGGCATTTCTATTTCCCCAGAGATAGCCCGAGATGACGAGTAGGGCGCCGCCGGTGATAAGTAGGATTTTATTTCGCATGAGTGTGAACCTTTCGCGTTCGGAATTTCGCAATAAAGAGTCTATGGAAAAACCTGGGAAGATGAAACGTTCACGGGACTAAAGCCCGATAGAAAGTGTGGGCTTTTACGCGGCTGAAGCGCCGCTCTTCCACAGTGCAACCGGCAGTTCCACGGCGCCGACCGAAAGCCGTCGAGCTGCGCTCGATGGACAGCCGGGGGCGGCTGTCCCCACATGATTCCTCTCTGTCCCCGTGTTGATTTGGCGGACGGCGTGGGTTGCTACGGCATGACTTGAATTTTGTGCATCATGCCCAAATCCTCATGCAACAGAATGTGGCAATGAAACACAAACGTTCCGGCGATGGTCGGGTCGCGGAAATCCATGCGCACCTTAACGCTATGGTAGGGGCCGGAGCCGCTCCAGTAGGGAATCTCAATGGTATCGCGCAGATCCTGATCGGTGACCGGCTTCCCATCGACCTCCAGCATCATGAAGTGAATCTGGTGAATATGAAAGGCATGGGTTTCGAGGGCGCGATTTTCTATGGTCCAATCTTCCACCGCGCCGACGTTCGTCGTGATCACTGGCTTCTCGTTCGGCTCGAATACGGTCGGCTTTTGCCCGCCGACCGTGATGTAGAACTGAATCGGCCCGTTGGTCCCGCCAAACTCCTCGGAGAAATACAGATTGCGCGTGGCCGTAGGAGCAACCGTGTTCAATCCAGCAAATTTGAGGTTGCCCACCGCGACCTTGGGCGAGTCGTGCGCAGGTTTCGCCGCTGCAGTGTCAGCTTTCGTGAGGTTGACTTTAGCGAGCAAATCTTCGAAGTCCTGGTTGCCGGTAGGTCCGGTTGAATATGCCTGTGTCAGGAACAGAACCGTCGTTCCTGCCGGGGGCGCGGGCACGATAAATTCAGCGCGGCCCGCCGGAGGAACCAGAATCGTTGTCTCCATGCGCGTCTGGGCCAGGGGATAGCCGTCGAGCGCGACCACCTGCAGCGGCTGCGGCACACCGTTGAACCACACTTGCAGCGGCATGAAGTCCTGAATGGTCGCGTTCGCCACCCGCCAGAACTCTTTCTCCCCGACCTTCATCTCGATCACGGGAGAGGGCCCTTGAACCTCGCCCGCAGTCTGATAGTTAATTGTCACCTGGTAAGGCCCCGGCACCCAGGGAACCAGATACTGTTGGCGAAGCACGAAGACGCGCTCGGTAAGCCCGGTTACCTCGGGGCGAACTTTTTCCATGCCTTCAACGATCAACGCTCCTGCCGCGCCGCCATTCACTTGAAACTCAGTAAACCCATGCACGTGGGGATGGTACCAATACAGCCCTGGCGGCTCAGTGGTTGGAATCGTTATGCCGTACTGAAATCCCGGCGAGCCCGGCTGGATTATCGTCGAGAGCACATCGTCCTGGTGGCAGACCGGGGGAACGTTCAGTCCATGGAAGTGAACGTTCGTAGAGTTGATGGTGGGAGTGCCGCCATCGCCGCAAAGTGGCGATCCGGTGGGAGCGGACATATCCATCATCGTGCTGACGCTGTCCGCGCCCCCGCTTACGATGTCGTCGGTGACACTCAACTGCAGTAGGTCGCCCGGATTCAGCCGCAGCGTCGGCGCTTCCGCGACAGGTCCGCTGGAAGGTTGATACTTGTAGCAGTAATGCGTGTAGCCGAGCTCATCGACCGAGGTTCCCATGGTGAAGCTGGCATTGAGGACGCCATTCTGCGAAGTGAGGCTCAGAGCATCCTTGACCACGCTGCCGGGTTTGGGTCGCCCCGGACATTGAGCCGCAGACTTCAGGAAAGGGAAGCCACACAGTAAAACCGCCAGCAACATTTTCAACTCGGCACGCATAGGAAAACTCCTCAGTAACCTTCACAAATCAAAATGACCGCGGAGGAAAGCTCGCGATCGATAGCAAGCCTGCGCTGTTGGGATCGGAGATGGGCGACCCAGGGGCTTCTTTCAAGGTGCATTTTCCGCCGCTTGAACTTACGTGGACTACGGCGATCGATGAGCCGAACTCAGCCACATAAACCACTGACCCGGTGCCGGTATTTTTCTCCAGCGCCATAGAGGCGAGATAAGACCAATCTCTGCTGTAGCCGCGGAGCTTGCCAGAACTGCAGCCAGGAGTGAGCTTGCCAGTGCTTGCGTCAAAGTAAAGGGCTGTAATCGAATCTCCCTCGGTGTTGGCCACATAGAGCAGCGTCTCATCGGGGCTGAGCAGGATGTTGCTGGAGTTCATCGGAGCCTTCTGCGTATACACCACAGTGTGGCCCAACTTTCCAGAAGAAATATCGGAGACCTCCACCACCGTCGAGGAGGAAGTGTCGCCGAAGATCGCGAAGTGGCCGTCCTGCGTGATCTCAACGCTGGTGGGATATGTGGCACCCTGCGATTTTCGGAAGGCGGTCGAATTCTGTTCGTCGCCGTTGGAGACGGGCGTTCCCGCGGAGATGTTGAAAGATTCGATGGAACCATCGCCGTAGGTCACCACCATGAGGTTCCCGTGCAGAGCCATGCCCTCGATCACCCCGCCCTGCAGGCCGGCCACGGATATATCGTTCGCAAACGCAAGGCCGCACCCGGACTGAACCTGAAAAGTCCCAATCGTGTTGGAGCCGGTGAAGCCGGCATACAAATATTTGCCGTTCATGGCCAGCCCAATACCGTTGGTCGAGCCGTCATCGATATCGGAGCCGAAGACTTCCGCGCCCGCTGTGAGGGTGCTGACGTTAATCCCGACAATATCTCCGGACGCGGCGTCGGAGGCGTAGACGCACTCATTACTCGCGCCGTTCAGCAGGCTGAGGCGGTTCGTGCCGAAAAAACCGCCCCCAATACCACTCCCGCCGGTTACCACTTGCTGCACCAGTGTGAGTGCGCCACTGGCCCCGACGCTATAGAACGTGGCCCCGTTGCCGAAGCTCACATCGTCGTTCGTAACGACGTAATGTGGAGGAGTCGCGCCCGCGGCCAAGCCGCTCGCGCAGCCCATCCAAACCACCGCCCAGACGAAAACCCATACTCCTCGCGGCGACACCTTACCCGACATCTGCATGAGGCACCTTAATAAGTTGTTGTGGGGGCGTTTCCTATCAAGAACAGAGCTGCGCGGCTCCGTGTACCGAGTTAATCACAATTGGTAAGAGGGATCAATGGCAATCGTGTGCCCCGCAAGGACGAATGACCCTGGATAAAAGTAACACTACTATTGTTCCTCTTAGTATTGCTCCTTGAACTATTGCTCCTCGAACATGGGAACTTGACGTTGATCGTCGGTTGCAGCCCGGCGCGGCCGCCGTGGTGCGCCAATCACGGCCAAAACCGTCAGCGATTCCAGCGCCGTCCTCGGCACGAAGATGCGCTGTGTGTTCGAGCGCTGGTCGGGAGGATTGACCAAATAACCCTCCGGCAGATTCTGTGTGAGATCAGCCGGCATCAGCCCTTCCAGAATCTCGCTGTCTTTGAAGCGCAGGCGCACCCACAACCCTTCCGAGCGCGGCCGGGAGGTGAATGTCTTGCGCGGGAGGGATTCGGAATCGCCGAACTCGCGCACAAAATAAACGCCCTTGATCTCGCGCAGATCCATGGCGACCACGTTGCCGGCCGTGTTCAGCAACTCCAGCTTGCCTTCGTTGACGAACTGGGCAGGCGAAACGTAGCCCGAGACGGAATCCCGGTCCATCTTGCGGACGATTACTTTCTTGTGCGTAGAAGGCATAATCCCGGCATCCGGCACGCGGCGTCCGGCTTCCGGGCAGTTGCCCACCGGAAGCCGGGTAGCGGGAGCCGGAAGCCGCTCTCAAGTCCGCCCCATTCTCGCACTATTTCCTTACAAATCGCGGGAATCCACGTTGGCAGTAGCCAAATCGTAAACGTTGTGTTATTCCTTTAAGTTGCTTTGGCCCCGCTCAAGCCTAAATAAGTCTCTTGTATTGAGTGGCTTGTGTCAGGCCTGCAGCCGAACCGGGCAGCTTGGGCCGCGTGATCCTGTGGAAATCCTGTGGAAAACGCTAGTGCAGCGGCAATCCTGTGCCAGCGCGCGGCACGAACGCTTGCAGCTTGCGATCCCCGGTCGTTGCAATCGGATCGTTTGAAGACGAATGGCTGATTACATTTATACGATGGAAATCCGGTTGACGCCGGATCAACTCAAAGGCGTCAAGCTGGTGGAAGACATAGCCCGCGCGGCGGGAATCACTCTTTACCTCACCGGCGGCGCAATTCGCGACATCATCAGCGGCTTCACCATCCGCGACCTGGACTTCACGGTTCAGGGCAATCCCCTCAAGCTGCAAAAAGACTTCGAGCGCGCCGGCGCCCAACTGGCAGGTCACGAGGACGACACTCGGACTTTATTTCTGGTGCTGCCGGGCAACGTGCGCGCCGAGATCGGGATGTCGCGCAGCGAGACTTACGAGAAGGTGGGCAGGCCGCCCACAATCTCCGCCGCCAGCATTCAGGACGATCTGCGCCGCCGCGATTTCACCGTGAATTCCATGGCGCTTTCGCTCAACGAAGGTTCGCGCGGCCTGTTGCTCGACCCCTTCAACGGCGTGGCCGATATCGAGGCCAAGCTGCTGCGCGTGCTGCACAATTATTCTTTCGTCGAAGATCCCTCGCGCTTGATCCGGGCCACGCGCTTCGCCGCCCGCTTCGGCTGGCCACTCGAAGAGCGCACTCAACAGCGCTACAACTCCGCTAAGGAAAATAACTACATCGACCATATCTCGCGCAACCCCATCGGCCATGAGAGCGCGCAACTGGCCCACGAAGATGATCCGCTGGCGGTGGTGCGGGCGCTGGAAAAAGAAGAATGGCTGAAGGTGCTGCACCCGCATTGGACCACCGCCAAGGTCGACGTCAACGGACTCACCCAGTTGATGAAAACGCGCCAGCAGATGGTCGATCTCGGTTACACGGTCGACCCCTCGGCGGCGGTGATGCACTTCCTGACCGCGCACCTTTCGGATAAAGACATCTCCGATTTGCAGCGCCAGATTCCGCGCAAAGACCTCGTCCAAGCTTGGCGCGATATCGAAGATCATGCCAAAGACCTGGCCAAGCGCCTCACCGGAAAAGAAGCCGCAACTCCGTCGCGCACTTGGAATTTATTGTCCTCGGCTAAACCCGAGATGGTTCTATTCCTGGCCGTGACGGCTCGCCATCAGACGGTCGCGCAGAAGATCAAGAACTATTTCACCAAATGGCGGCAGGTGCAGCAGCGCATCCCGCTGCCGGAAATGACCGAGTTGCTGATCACGCCGCAACTGCCCGAGTATCCCAAGATCGCGCGCGACGTCTTCATGCTCTTGCTCGACGGCAAACTGCGCTCTCACACCGAGACCTTGAAATTCTTGAAGCCGTTCGCCCCGCCACCGCCTCCGCCGCCCCCACCACCGCGACGCGGACGGGGACCCAAAGCGGCAGTGGTTGCGACTCCAGTAGTGCCCGTGCCAGGGAAAAAAGGCGAGATCGCCAAAGGCAAAGGAAAAGTTAAGGGCAAAGCGGAAGCCGTTGCCGCTGCGCCAGCCCCGATCCCAATTTCAGTTGCCGCAGCCAAGCCGGAAGCCAAGCCAAAGCCGCCGACAAAGGCGAAAACGGAACCGAAATCTGAGCCTGCCAAAGCTGCCCCTAAGCCGGCAAAGCGGGTGGCCAAAACTGCCGCGAAGAAGGCCCCGGTCAAGAAAGCAAAGCCGAAGCCAAAATCGAAGCCAAAGGCGAAACCGAGGTCAAAGAAAGGATAGAGTTCGCTCGCAGATACCGCATCCTGAGGCAGCTGTGAAAACTCGATCCCGTGCAGTGACAGTGGGACAACATCGGTCTCAGCCGCGAAGCGACGGCATGTGACAGCCGGGCACGGTAGTGCCGGGAGTCCGCAAAATGGGGTAAATCGACTCCGATTCAGCGGACGGCACCGGTTTCGTAACGGTCTCATCCTGTCGGCCATCTCGCTCAGAAAGCTCGCGGCTTAGCCCACACGGGCGTTCCCTCCATAGTCCGACTTACTGTTTTACAGGGTCCAATTTCCCCATTGACCGGCCCGAAACAGGCATATAATTAAGGCCATGCACCGCCTTCTCTTGATCCCGGCGCTCGTGCTTCTGCTCACATCCTGGCCCGTACTTGCGCAGCATGGAGGCGGCCACGGCGGAGGATTTTCCTCCCACGGCGGCAGCTTGGGCGGTGGCGGTCATGCTCTTAGCGGCGCGCGCACGGGCTCTGGGTTTGCCCCTCACTCCTATGCGCCGCGCTCCTACGCGCCACGTTCCTTCTCCGGACGCTCGTTCTCCCCCCGCTCCTATGCGCGCGGCTCTTTCAATCGCCCGCTGACCCGCGGCCGTTCTGGCACAGGGGTTCGAATCCGCACCTACGGCTACGGCCTTCGCAACAATTGCTACGGCTATCCCTGCCGGGGTTATGGCTATCCCTGGGGCTCCTACGCCGGCATTGATCCTTACTGGTGGGGGGATTCCGGTTCCTCCTACGATCAGGACCAGCAAAACCAGATCGGCTTAGCCGAAGAGATGAATCAGCAGAACCTCGCCGAACAGCAGTTGCGCCAGCCATCTGATCCGAATACCGATGCGCCGTCGGCACCCGCGCCGCATCAGCAAGAAGTGACCGAAGCCGCTCCGGCAACTGTCCTGATCTTCCGCGATCAGCACAAAGAGGAAGTGAAGAATTACGCCATCGTAGGCCAGACTCTCTGGAACTTCGCCCCGCAGCGCACCGAAAAAATCCCGCTCTCCGATCTTGATATTCCCGCGACAACCAAAGCCAACGAAGACCGCGGTGTAAGCTTCCGCCTGCCCGGCGGGCAAGAAGGTCAATAGCCCGCCGCCATCGTCGAAGGAAATCTCTGTGGATCATGGTGGATAACTATCCGCCTGCCGGCTTCCATTTCCCGTTAGAATGACGCCAAGTAAAATAGAACTGAGCCCAATGTCCCAATTCGTTCACCTGCACCTGCACACCGATTATTCCCTGCTCGACGGCGCCTGCGACGTGGAAAAGCTCTGCCAGCGTGTCCAACAGCTGGGCATGCCCGCCGTCGCCATGACCGACCATGGCAACATCTTTGGCGCGGTGCACTTCGTAAACGCCGCCCACAAATACGGCGTAAAGCCGATCGTGGGCTGCGAACTTTACATCTGCAAAAAAGACGATCACAACATCGAGCGCACTCCGCCCGACGGCGATACCTACCACCACTTGCTGGTGCTCGCCGAAAACGAAGAGGGCTACCGCAACCTGGTGAAGATCACGTCGGAGGCCTCACTGCATGGCTTCTATTACAAGCCCAGAGTAAGCAAGAAATTTCTGGCCGAACATTCACGCGGACTGATCGGCCTCTCCGGCTGCCTGAAAGGCGAAGTGGCCGAACGCCTGATGGAAGGGAACTACGCGGCCGCGCGCGCCGCTGCGGGAAGCTTCTGCGACATCTTCGGCAAGGAAAATTTCTACCTCGAAATTCAGGATCAGGGTTTAGCGATGGAGCACCGCATCCATCCCGGCCTCTTCCAGTTGGAAAAGGATCTCAGCCTGCGCCTGGTCGCCACCAACGACAGCCATTATCTCTGCGAAGACGACGCGCACGCGCAGGATGTGATGCTTTGCATTCAGACTGGCAAGTCCATCCATGACACGCAGCGCATGAAGTTTGATGGCAACCAGTTCTTCGTCAAGAGCCACGACGAAATGGCTCGTGTCTTCAAAGATTCGCCCGACGTCCTGACGCGAACGCTCGACATCGCCGAGCGCTGCCGCCTGCGCCTCGAAAGAGTTGCCACCCCGTTCCCGCAGTTCGAAGTTCCTCCCGGCTACACCATCGACAGTTATTTCGCGCACGTCTCTCGCGAGGGCTACGCGGGGCGTATGGCGGCATTGCGGCCCTTACACCAGCAGGGTAAATTGAAGCATCCCATCTCCGATTACGACCAGCGCCTGGAGCGCGAACTGGCGATCATTCAGCAGATGAAATTTCCCGGCTACTTTTTAATCGTCTGGGATTTCATCCGCTACGCCAAAGAGCACGACATCCCCGTGGGCCCAGGCCGCGGCTCCGCCGCCGGATCGCTGGTCTCGTACGCGCTGGGCATCACCGATCTCGATCCGCTGCAACACGAATTGCTCTTCGAGCGCTTTCTCAATCCCGAGCGCGTTTCCATGCCCGATATCGACATCGATTTCTGCATGAATCGACGCGGCGAAGTCATCAATTACGTCACGCAAAAATACGGCCGCGACAACGTGGCCCAGATCATCACCTTCGGCACCATGGCCGCCAAAGCCGCGATCAAAGACGTAGGCCGCGCCATGGACATTCCCTACAGCGATGTCGACCGCATCGCGAAAATGATTCCCACGCAACTCAACATCACCCTCGACCAGGCCATTCAAGACTCCGCCCAACTGCGCGAGGCCATGGAGAAAGATGGCCAGATCCGCGAACTGATTCAAACCGCGAAAAAACTGGAAGGCATGGTCCGTAACTCCGGAGTGCACGCCGCCGGAGTGGTAATTTCGCCGCGTCCGCTCACCGAGTTAGTCCCGCTGCATCGCACCAAGAACGACGAAATCGTGACCGCCTTCGACATGGTCGCCATCGAAAAGATGGGCCTGCTGAAGATGGATTTCCTCGGCCTGACCACGCTCACGATTCTTACCGACGCCCTGAAGCTGATCGAACAAACCCGCGGCACTCCGATCACGCTGGACAATGTTCTACTCGAAGACGCCGCGACTTATCAAAAAGTTTTCCACAAGGGATTAACCTCGGGCGTTTTCCAGTTTGAGTCGCACGGCATGCGCGACGTCTTGCGCAAGTACCAGCCGAATTCCATCGAAGATCTAACCGCTCTGAACGCGCTCTATCGCCCCGGCCCGATCCAAGGCGGAATGATCGACGACTTCGTCGACCGCAAGCACGGCCGCAAGAAGGTCGAATACGAGCTGCCCGAGCTGAAAGAAATTCTTGAAGAAACGCTGGGCGTGATCGTCTATCAGGAGCAAGTGATGCAGATCGCGAATCGCCTGGCCGGCTACTCGCTCGGTGAAGCCGACCTGCTGCGCCGCGCCATGGGCAAAAAGAATGCGGAAGAGATGGCGCAGCAGCGCGAGCGCTTCGTCGAAGGCGCGGCGCAACGCAAGTTTCCGCCCAAGAAAATCGAAAAGATTTTCGATCTCATGGCGCAGTTCGCGGGCTACGGCTTCAACAAATCACACTCCGCCGCCTACGCGCTGCTGGCCTATCACACCGCGTATCTGAAGACGCACTATCCCGTCGAATTCATGGCAGCGCTGCTCACCTCGGTCACCGGCAGCACCGATGACGTGGTGAAGTACATTAACGAATGCCGCGAGATGGGCATCGCCGTCGAAGCCCCCGACATCAACGTCTCCGACGCCAACTTCACCCCGCACGGCGAAGCCATCCGGTTCGGCCTTGCCGCGGTAAAAAATGTGGGCGGTAACGCCATCGAATCGATCGTCACTGCGCGCAAGAAATTGACCCGCTTCAAATCGATCTACGAGTTCTGCGAGAACGTCGATCTCCGCCTGCTCAACAAGCGCGTCGTCGAATCGCTAATCAAGAGCGGGGCCATGGATTCTCTCGGCCGCCGCGCACAACTAATGACGGTCCTCGACCGCGCCATGGAGCGCGCCCAAAAAACCCAGCGCGACGCCGAGTCCGGCCAGCACGGCCTCTTCGGCGTTTTCCAGCAGGAAGATTCTGAAGCCCACAACGACAAGCTTCCCGACATTCCCGACTGGGATGAACAGGCCCGGCTCGCCGCCGAAAAAGAGATTCTCGGCTTCTTCATCTCCGGTCACCCGCTGGAAAAATACCAAGACAAGCTGGCAGACCTGCAGGCGTTGAGCATCGAAGAAATCTCTGCCCTGAAGAACTCCACCGGCAAAGACGAAACCATCGCCACGGCGGGTATCATCGCCAACGTGCGCGTGCAAAAATCCAAGCGCGGAGATTTCTATGCCCAAGCCACGCTCGAAGATATGACCGGCTCCATCGACATGATCGTCTTTCCCGAAGCCTACAAGCGCCTGCAAGATAAGGTGAAGCTCGAAGTTCCCGTGTTGGTGCGGGCCGGAGTGAGAATCGAAGAAGGCGCGAATCCAAAGATTACCGCCGCGGAAATCATGCCGCTCGAGGATGCCAAGGTGTCGCTGCCGCGCGCCATTCGCATTCGTGTGCCGCTCGAAAGCGCCGGCAGCTCCACGGTCGACGATCTGCACACTCTTTTCGAGGAGCGCAAAGGCGAGGCCAGGGTATTGTTTGACGTGGAACGTACCGGCGATTTCATGGTGGTAATGGAGGCGGAGGGTTATAATGTGCTGCCGGACCGCAACTTCATCGCTCGCGTCGAAAAACTCTGCGGGCGGGGTAGTGTGCGCGTAATCAGTTGATCTTAAGCGGAATTAACTGAATCCTGCTTAAGATCGCATTATCCATGGCAGCGAATCCTAACGCGCAGCACGAACTGGAAGAGGTCGAGCGCCAAATCGCGCTGACCGAGGCCTCCTCCGGCAACAATGGCAACGGCCAGCACCACAGCGAGGAAACCAATCGCCAACTCGCGCAGCTTCAAGGCCGCGTCGCTACGCTGAAGGAGGAAATCAAAGCGTTGCAGACTGCCTGGCAAAAAACCGAACTGGCGCGGCATCCCCAGCGTCCCCAGACCCTCGACTACATCGAGCGTCTCTTCACCGACTTCAGCGAGATCCATGGCGACCGCGGCTTCGGCGACGATCCCGCCGTGATCTGCGGCATGGCCCGCTTCCACGGCGAAGAGATTTTGGTCGTCGGCACGCAGAAGGGCCGCGACATGAAGCAGCGCGTCTATCGCAACTTCGGCACGCCCCACCCCGAGGGCTACCGCAAGGCGCTGCGCATCATGCAATTCGCGGATAAATTTCGCAAACCAATTTTCACTCTCGTCGATACCGACGGCGCTTACCCTGGCATTCACGCCGAGGAACGCGGCCAAGCCGAGGCCATTGCCTACAACCTCCGTGAAATGCCGAAACTCGAAGTCCCCATCATCGCCACTGTAATCGGCGTAGGGGGAAGCGGCGGCGCCTTAGCGATCGCCGTCGCCGACCGCGTGCTGATGATGGAGAATTCCATTTATTCGGTCATTTCTCCAGAAGGCTGCGCCGCCATCATGTGGCGCGACGCCACCAAAAAAGAGTTAGCCGCCGAGGCCATGCGCATCACGGCCACCGATCTTAGCGAGCTGGGCTGCATTGACGGCATCGTCCCCGAACCCGAGGGCGGAGCGCACGTCAACTACGAAGCCGCGGCGGCATTGCTCGACGTGAGCCTGCAGAAGCATCTCGGCGAACTTAAAAAACTTTCGGTCCCTGAATTACTGGAAACTCGCTACAACAAATTCCGTTCCATCGCGCAGTTTTTTGAGACTCTCCCCCAACCAAAACCCATGCCCTGAGCCGTGCCGGCGTTCCCAAGGTAATACCTCCAGCGTTGACATTTGCTGTGCTGGCCGAGCGATGCCGCCGTATAATGGTGTGTTTGCTCTCGCCATCGCGGGAGTTCCGGCGGAGCTACTCCGCCGCCCAAATCAAAGGAAGGTGTTGGATGGCTACTATGGATGTTGCGCCCCAGGGTACCGGCGGCGAATTGGGGCGCAAGCGCATTGTCAACGACATGAGCATTCAGGTCGCGACCGTGAATGGCTCCGGCTCAAACAGTTCGAACACGGTTTTGTTGCGCGCCATTTTTCAGATGGGGGTGCCGATTTCCGGCAAGAATTTATTCCCCTCAAATATCGCCGGCCTGCCTACCTGGTACACCATTCGCGCCAACAAAGACGGCTATATCGGGCGCAAGAAGGAAATCGATTTCCTGATCGCGATGAACGCGGAAACCGCCCAGGATGACGTAATGTCGCTCGCTGCCGGCGCGTCGGTGCTCTACGACGAACCTCTCGCTCTCGACAAGCTGCGGAACGATTTAATTTTCTACTCCGTCCCTTACGACAGACTTGTAGCTCCGGTGTGCCCCGAGCCCAAACTGCGAAAACTGGTCAAGAATATGGTCTACGTAGGCGTGGTCGCCTACTTGCTCGAAATCGACATGGGCGAGGTCGAGAAAGCGGTCCGCAAACAGTTCGCCAAGAAGTTGAAAGCGGCGAATTTGAACCTGGCGGGCGCGCAGGCCGGCTACGACTACGCCAAGGCCAGCCTGCAGAAGCGCGGCGAATACTACATCGAGCGCATGAACAAGACCGCCGGCAAGATCATCATCGATGGCAACTCGGCCGCGGCCCTGGGCTGCATGTTCGCCGGATGCACGGTGGTCACCTGGTATCCCATCACGCCCTCGTCCTCGCTGGTCGAGACCATGATCGAATACATGAAGGACTACCGCATCGGCCCCGACGGCAAAGCCACCTTCGCGATCGTTCAGGCCGAGGATGAACTTGCCGCCATCGGCATGGTCATCGGCGCCGGCTGGGCGGGGGCGCGCAGCATGACCGCAACCGCGGGCCCCGGCATCTCGTTGATGTCGGAATTTTCCGGCTTGGCATATTACGCGGAAATCCCCGGAGTCATCTGGGATATCCAGCGCGTCGGCCCTTCCACCGGCCTGCCCACGCGCACTTCGCAAGGTGACATTCTCAGCACCGCGTTCCTCTCGCACGGCGACACCAAACACATCATGCTGATCCCGTGCTCCGTGGATGAATGCTTCACCATGGCTGGCGACGCTTTCAATCTCGCCGAACAATTTCAGACGCTCGTCTTCGTCATGTCCGATCTCGATCTGGGCATGAACAACTGGATGTCCGATCCCTTCGAGTACCCCACCACGCCGATCCAGCGCGGCAAAGTGCTCGATAAAAAAGATCTGGAAAAACTCGGCGGCTTCGCCCGCTACAAAGATCTGGATGGCGACGGCGTGGGCTATCGCACGCTGCCGGGAACGAATCATCCCTCCGCCGCTTATTTCACGCGCGGCAGCGGACACAACGACAGATCCAATTACAGTGAGCGCCCCGACGATTATGAAAACAACATGGAGCGCCTGAATCGCAAGTTCGAAACTGCGCGCTCGTTCGTGCCGCGCCCGGAAATTCTGAAAGGCACAAACGCAAAAATCGGCATCATCGCCTACGGCACCTCGCACTGGGGAATCGTCGAAGGCCGCGACCAACTGCGCAACGAATACGCCATCGAAACCGATTACTTGCGGCTGCGCGCGTATCCTTTCACCCGCGAAGTGCACGAATTTATCGAGCAGCACGAACGCGTCTACGTGGTCGAGCAAAATCGCGACGCGCAAATGCTCAGCCTGCTCAAACTCGATCTCAAACCGGAATTGATCACGCGCCTGCGCAGCATCGCCCACCTCGACGGCCTGCCGCTCGATGCCCGCTCCGTCACCGACGAACTCAGCACCATGGAGGGTAAGTAAATGGCGACCACGCCAACCGATCTCAAGACCCCGGAGCCGAAAACCAACCGCATCGGACTCAGCGTTCTCGACTACAAAGGCGGCAAGACCACGCTCTGCGCCGGTTGCGGCCACAACGCCATCTCCGAGCGCATCATCGAAGCCATGTATGACATGGGCGTGCAGCCCGAACGCGTCGTCAAGCTGAGCGGAATTGGCTGCTCCTCGAAGAGCCCCGCCTATTTCATGAACCGCTCGCACAGCTTCAACTCCGTGCACGGACGCATGCCTTCGATAGCCAGCGGCGCGCTGTTAGCGAATCGCAATCTCATCGCTCTTGGCGTGAGCGGCGACGGCGACACCGCCTCTATCGGCATCGGCCAGTTCGTTCACCTCATGCGCCGCAATCTCCCGCTCATCTACATCATCGAAGACAACGGTGTTTACGGCCTTACCAAGGGCCAATTCTCGGCCACGGCCGACTTGGGATCGAAATTAAAGTCAGGCGTGATCAACGATCTGCCGCCGATCGACACCTGCGGCCTGGCGATTGAACTCGGCGCTACCTTCGTGGGGCGCTCGTTCTCCGGTGACAAGAAGCAATTGAGCACTATGCTGAAAGCCGCCATTGCTCACCACGGCACGGTCATGCTCGACGTAGTTTCTCCCTGCGTGACCTTCAACGATCACGAAGGTTCGACCAAGTCCTACAAATATGTAAAAGATCACGAAGAAACTTTGCAGGAGATCAGCTTCGTCCCGCACTTCGAAGAGATCGATGTCGAGTACGATGCGGGAACTACTGCCAATGTCACACTGCACGACGGTTCGCGCATCCGCTTGCGCAAGCTGGAAGAAGACTACGACCCCACGAATCGGATCGCCGCCATGACCCGACTGAGCGAGGCCCACGACAAAGGTGAAGTGCTGACGGGATTGTTCTACGTAAACACCAAAGCCCCCACGTTCCTCGACATGTTGAACATGGTCGATCAACCGCTGGCCACGCTGCCGGAATCGTTGACGCGCCCCGGCCCCGAGGCGCTCGAAGCAGCCATGGAAGAGTTGCGCTAGAAGCCTGCACGGGCTTCAGCTAACGGGCTTCAAAGACTCTTGTCATTTCTCACCGGGCCGAAGGCCCGCTGAGAACTCGGTTTTTCTTTCACTGACCGCGTGTCATCTTGAACTCCCCGGCTGCAGGCCCAGCCCCGCGCCGTAATATTCCGCGAGCGCCTTCCGTTCGTCCTCAGTTAACAAGGCTGCGACCGTCCGCATCGGCAAGTTAATGTCGTTGGCGCGAGAACCCCGGGCAAAGGCTTCCAACTGATCCAAAACATAATCGGCATTCTGCGTCATCAAAGACGGAACTCCCGGACGATAAGCCACCGGCCCATGGCACGCCTGGCAGGGAGGAATGCCGCGTTCGCCATCGCCAAACGAAACCAGCCGCGACGCCACGGTTGCATGACTCGGATCGGGCCGAGCCTGCGGAAAGGAACGGTTGTCCTGTGGATCTTCATACACCGGAAGCTTCGCGTAATAAGCGGTCACATCCGCCACATCGCGCTCCGAGAGCGATTCCGCGATCGGCTGCATTACCCGCGAGTTGCGTTTGTGGCTGCGAAAATCCTCCAGCTCCTTCCACAGCGAAAGCGTATTCATTCCCGCCAGGTTGGGAGTGGAAGCCGCGGCGCTGAAACCCTCCTCGCCATGGCAGTGGGCGCAGCGCTTGGCTAGCAGCAGACCGCGAAAAGCGTCGCCGGAGGAGGCTGCAGCAATCGTTTCGTAATTCCACTCGACAAGCGAAGGAACTCGAGCGCGAGGACTATCGTTCGCCAAAAGGAGCAGGGAAGCGGCGAGGAAAACAACCATAATAACGGCCGCGAGTTTGGGAAAATGCCGCCTACCGTGCCGCACAATTCCCCCTCTCTCCCGATTGCAGAGCAGGGAACTGATCGCGCGGTACAACTCTCAACTGCGAGCGCATGGCGTAGTGGCCGGCTCCACAAAATTCGCGGCAGGGCAGCTTGTAGTCGCCCATCCGGGCGAACTCCAGTTGCGCCTCGCTGATGGTTCCGGGCAGAACCTTCACCGCATAGTTCGTGCCGTCGATAAAAAGCGAATGCACCGCATCCGCACTCGTGATGCGCAGATGAACTGGAACTCCGGCCGGCACCAGAACGCAATGCGGGACAAAAAAATACTGCTCGGCGATCATGCGCACCGTCACCGAACCATCGGCATCCTGCTCCGTGCCAAGATTATTCTCGACGAATTCCCCAGCCTGGTGCAGCGACAAAGGATCGACATGCCGCGCTCCTTGCAAATACTTTATGAGAGGCTGATCGATTTGGTAGTAACGCGTGGCCGGGATGAGGCACAGAGCCAGGACCGTCAGCACAAAAATTCGCAACTTTCGCAAGTTCACAATGCGCTCGATCTATTGGGAGGCGTCCAATTCTTTCAACACCGCGCTGCAGCGTTCGCAAACCGTAGGATACTTCTTATCCTCACCCACGCGGGTCGAGTAATTCCAGCAGCGCTCGCACTTCAACCCGTCCGCCTTCTTCACTTCAATGTGTACGCCGCCGGTGCCATTGCCAGAGGCTTGCGTAAGCGTGACCTGGGAAACGATGAACAAATACCGAAGCTGCTCCGCATGCCGAGCCAGCACAGAATAGAGAGGATCGGGCGCGGCCAAGACCACGTGCGCCTCAAGCCCAGTGCCGATTAGTTTATGATTGCGAGCCTCTTCTAGCGCCTTGAGAACCTCGTCGCGCACTCCGCGCAGCGCAGGCCAATCCTCGGCAGTCCCTTCCTGGCCGACCTTCGACGCCCCCGCCACCTGAGTAGCATCCCCCAATATCTCCGCCTCTGGCGGAAACAACGCCAGATGCACGCTCTCAGCCCGCCCCGCCGTCTTCGGCAAATAATCCCAGACTTCTTCCGAAGTAAAGCTCATGATGGGCGCGACCAGCCGCACCAGCGCTTCGCCGATTCTCCAAATCGCCGTCTGCGCGCTGCGCCGCCCCTGCGACTTCGGCGCGGAGATGTACAACCGGTCTTTCAGCACATCAAAGTAAAACGCGCTCAGGTCGACAATGCAAAAGTGATTCAGCCGATGATAAATCTTGTGAAAGGCAAACTCGTCGTAAGCGCTGCGCACGTCGGAGGCGAATTCGCATGTCTGCCGCAGCATGTATTGGTCGAGCGCTTCCATCTGCTCGAACCGAACCGCATCCACCTCCGGATTAAAATCGCCCAGGTTGCCCAGCACATAGCGAAAGGTATTGCGAATCTTGCGGTAATTTTCCGCGATGCGCAGCATCAGGGCCTCAGAGCCGACCACGTCTTCGCGAAAATCCACCGACGCCACCCAGAGCCGCACCACTTCGCCGCCCAGTCGATCGGCAATGTCCACGGGGTCCACATCATTCCCGCGAGACTTCGACATGGCCTGCCCTTTTTCGTCGAGCGTCCACCCCGGCGTAACCACGCCTTTATACGGAGGCGTCGCATGCGTGCCCATCGCGCACAGCAGGGAAGACTGAAACCAGCCGCGATACTGATCGCCGCCCTCCAAATAAAGATCGGAAGGCCACGGGTACGATGGCTCGTCCGCCACCAGCGCAAGATAACTTGCGCCCGACTCCAGCCACACGTCGAAGATGTCAGTTTCTTTTTCGAAGCTGCCATGGCCGCAGTGGGGGCACTTAGCTTGCATCGAAAGAATCGTATCGGCCTCTCGCGTGTACCACGAATCAGCCCCGGAGCGCGCAAAAAGCGCAACCACCTTACGATTTACCGCCGGATCATTCAGCGGCTTGCCGCAGCTGTCACAAAGAAACACAGCAATCGGCACGCCCCACACCCGCTGCCGCGAGATGCACCAATCCGGCCGCGTGGCGATCATGTTCGAGAGCCGCTCTTCTCCCCACGTCGGATCCCACTTCACGCGCTTGATCTCTTCCAGCGTTCGCGTGCGCAAGGTGTCGTCCTTCGATTTCCCGCCCGGCATCGGCGTCTCCATCCCGATGAACCACTGCTCAGTCGCACGAAAGATCACCGCATTGTGGCAGCGCCAGCAGTGCGGATACGAATGCTCCGTCTTCTCCGAGTGCAGCAGCGCCCCGCGCTTGCGCACCAATTCGATAATCGGCTGATTCGCCTCCCATACGCGCTTGCCGGTGTACTCCGGCATCCCATCGCGCAGAATGCCCTTCTCATCCACGTGACTCGTAGCGTCCAGCCCATACTTCACTCCGGTGGCAAAGTCTTCAGCTCCGTGCGAAGGCGCGGTATGCACAACGCCGGTGCCGGTATCCATGGTCACGTAGTCGGCCAGCACGCCTAAAATCTTACGGTCCAGAAACGGATGCTGAAAATTCAACCACTCCATTTTGCGCCCGGGAAAATGCGCCAGCTCGCGCGGGTGCGCCAGCTTGCACTTCTCGGCGACATCTTTCGCCAGCTTCGAAGCCACAATGTAAACTTCGCCACCGGATTCGAGCCCCACATACTCTTCCTCGGGATGGAACGCCACGGCCATCGAGGCCGGCAAAGTCCACGGAGTGGTAGTCCAGATGATGGTCGAGACTTTCTTCCCCGCCAACGCCGGATCGATCTTCGCCGGATCGCCCAGCAGCGCATACTTCACCCAAACCGTAGGGCTGGTGTGGTTCTCGTATTCCACTTCAGCCTCGGCCAAAGCAGTCTCGTCGTGCATGCACCAGTAAACCGCGCGCAGCCCTTTGTAGACGAACCCATTCTCGTAGAACGAAAAAAAAGTCGACAGCACAACCGACTCGTACTGCGGATTCATGGTCGCGTAAGGCCGGTCAAAGCGCCCGAAAACGCCGATGCGCTTGAACTGCTGCCGCTGCAAGTCCAGAAACTTCTGAGCGTACTTGCGGCACTCCGTGCGCACGTCGGTCGGCCGCATCTGCAGCTTCTTGCCGCCCAGTTCTTTATCGACCTTGATCTCAATCGGAAGCCCGTGGCAATCCCACCCGGGCACGTAGGGGGCGTCGAAGCCAGACATGTTTTTCGATTTGACGATGAAGTCCTTGAGGCATTTATTCAGTGCCGTGCCCAGATGGATCGGCCCGCTGGTATAGGGAGGCCCGTCGTGCAGAATGTAAATCGGCGCGCCTTTGCGAGCCCGCCGGATGTGCTCGTAGATTCCCGTCTGCTCCCAGCGAGCCAGAATCTTGGGCTCGTTCTGCGGCAGGTTGGCCTTCATAGGGAAGGCGGTTTTAGGCAGATTGATAGTGGCTTTCAGTTCGAGCGGCACCCGGTTGGCTTCTCCCCATGGATTGAATCCTCAATTATAGGGAGAGCCGCGGCGCGCGTCCATGCGCGGACAAGGGCGAGGCCTCCGACGAAAAGCAAAGCATCTGGGCCCACTGGGCTTTCGAGCGACGCCGCTCCGTGTTTCAACCGCCAAAGATATTCAGATTCAAGAACGAATTACGGAACTTGCCGGCCGCATCAAATCTCCTGCTGAGCTCGACGAACTCAGGCATCTTTTTGTGAAGGCGCTTGAGTTCCGCCGGCGAAGTGGTAAACAGTTTGCCCCAGTGCGGGCACGCGTCATACCGAGCCAGTTCCTTCTCGATCACGGGCAACAGTTTCCTTACTGCGGGCCAGTCTGGCTTCCAGGTGAAATGGATGGTCACGCAATCTTGACCGTAGCAAGGACTCATCCAAAGATGATCGGCCGCAACCGTCCGGATTTCGGAAATCAGCAAGGATGGAGTCACCTGATCGCGCATGTGCTCCACCGCCTGAATGGCTTCGATCGCATGCTGGCGCGGAATAAAATATTCGGATTGCAGCTCCTTACCTGCGCTCGGTGTAAACCCCATACGAAAGTGCGGCAGCCGCTCATACCACGGACCAGGCACGCCCATCTGCTCGGTACAATTCTCGGGCGACAGTTCTGAAATTGGGTGAAGGTTGCGAGTGGCCAACTTGGCCCCGAAAAACTCCGGGGTTGCGTGAAATTCCTGATCCTTTTCGACGCGGCTCTTGATCCAGACTTCGTTGATGCGCTGTTTTGTCCAGTCGGTAAACAGACTTACGCTGTACGCACTCGATTCGATTGCATCAAAATGATCTTTCAACTCGCCGAAAGGAAGATTTTCATAAACATACTGGCGCATGATGAAGGTCGGCTGAATATCAAGCGTGATCCTGGTTATAACCCCCAGCGCTCCCAGCCCGACGACCGCTCCGGCAAAGTCATCTCCGTCCACTTCGCGCCGCAGATTTACGATTTTGCCGTCCGCCGTCACTATCTCCAGCGCCGACGCCGCGGTTGCAAGATTGCCGTTCCTCTGGCCTGAGCCATGGGTCGCTGTGCTGCAAGCCCCGGCCACGGAGATATGCGGCAGCGATGCCAGGTTATGGAGCGCAAAACCCTGGCCGTCCAGATATGGGCACAATTGTCCATACGTGATCCCGCCGCCGACCGTGACGCTCCTCTTCGCCGGATCGATGGCAACCACTTTGTCCATCGGCTTTAGCGAGAGAAAACCGTCCTTGCTGTCGGCTATGTCGTTGAAGCAATGCCGCGTGCCCAGCACTTTCAGCTTGTCTGCGGTCCTTACATATTGCTGCGCCTGTTCGAGGGAGGTGGAGGTGTAGATACGGTCGGTCCCGTATTCCAGATTGCCTGCCCAATTCCTGAGCTTTTCCCCTCCCGCCCAGGCCAACATGCGAATCACTGAAGGAGATGCAACCGAAGTTGCCAACAGCTTGATGAAGCTTCTCTTATTCATAGCCGATACTGAGCATAGTATCCGAATCGGACATTCGGGAAGTCCTTACTGTGAAGCTCGGCGGACAGTCCTAGCCTGCGATGCGGGAACGTGGGTGTTGTGTAACGTCTCGAAAGCCTTCAACAATACTCGCAGGTCGCGGCTTCCTTTATACACAGCGGGTGGTTTCCGATTCAGCCCTAGCAAAGAGTACACAGCAATTGCTGCGGAGCGGATCGAATACTCCACGGTGAATACCACATCATCCGGGATTTCGCAGAACTGCCCAACGAAAGCGAGATTCTTCGAGCCTTCCGGTACAACCTGCGGGCGATCGCCCTGGGAACGGCGGAGAAACTGGCTGGTGATGAAAGGCATCATGCAGGGGATGCAGGTGCAGGTTTCAAGTATCTTCTTGGACTCTGCGTCGATGCGCAGCTGACCCATGATCTCCGTCATAATCTCTCGCCCCGTGCATGCCGACATGGGCTTCTTCACGAAGTCGCCCAACCTATCGACGGAGAGACCGTAGCCCCAGAACACATAGACGTCCGCGGGCTGCCCCATAAAATGCGGCTGGTGAGGCAGCACGATCGACGCCAACCAACTCGACTCTGGGAAGGTAATGAGTCCGCCTTCTCCCGGAACATTGCCGGTGAGATCGCCAACGAGTCGAAAGAACGTCGGGTCATGAAGAGTTGTGGTAAATGACACCCACTTGGATTCTTGGGGAAAGGCGCTGAAGTTGATAGGCTGGCCGAACTGCGAACGCTCGGCGGCGATCTTTTCCCAAAGAGCCCAGGAAGCGCCATCAGGCTTGCCCTGCGGAGAAGCGGGCGCAGCATCCATCGAACCTAGGCTCGAGCTCTCGGTCATCGAGCCGAGCGTGACGATTACTTTGTCTTTCTCGCCTACGTGGATCTTATCGTAACCATCTTGTTCACAAATAATTCGGGACACACTGTAGCGGCCCTCGGAATCGTCGCGGAAGCCGAGATCCGTAACGCGGGTATTGAACTGAAACTTAACGCCGCGCTCTAACAGCCATTTCTGCAACGGGCGCACCATGGAATCGTACTGGTTGTATACCGTTCGCATGATACCGGTGAGGGTGTTAAACCCGGAAACCATATGAGTGAAGCGGACCAGATAGCGCTTGAATTCGACCGCACTGTGCCATGGTTGAAAAGCAAAAGTCGTACACCACATAAACCAGAAGTCTGTATTGAAGAAAGACGGTCCGAACTGGTCCGCAATGCTGGCCCGTCCCAGCAACGCCTCCGGCTCGAGTTCCAGACGTTCGATGGTAAGAATGTCTTTTTCGCTGAGGCCGAACGCGGGAGCGTCGATGCGACGTCCATCGCGAAAGAGCCGCGATTTGGATGAGGTCTTCATGGTCTCATTCCAATCGAGTATCTCCTTCGTAACCGTCTTGCTCGTATCGAGGGTTGGGATGGACGAAAACAGATCGAACGTGCAGAGGTACTTGCTTTCGATCATGCGACCGCCGCGCATCGTATATCCGCCTGCGGCAGTGCCGGCAGCATCAAGGCTGCCGCCGATTTTGGCGGATTCCTCCAGGATTGTGATGCGATGGCCGAGAATGTCTCCATCACGAATCAGGAAGGCTGCGGCGGCGAGCGAGGCGATGCCGGCTCCAACCAAGTAAATTGCCGCGTCATCGCTGGAAACTCTGCCGGTCATGAGATGCCTGCTTTCCGTCCGCGCGATGGAAACGAGAAGCTGCTTCCTTACTTGGTGTCTTGAGCGGCGATGGTTTCGTCGTCAGGTTGTTCTTCGGCTTCTTGCCAACTGGGATCGGGGTTGTACGCTTTTATCGCTTTCGCAAGAACGCCGGTCCTGTCGCCGAGATCTTTTTCGTAAACCACTCCGTCCGCGTTAACGATGAATGTCATCACACCGGAGGATCTGTATTCTGCAGGATAGGCGACAAATGCAAAACCCCGGCTCATCTTGCCGTGGACGACGTAATTCTTCGCACCGCTGGAAGCGGTTTTCTTTTGCTGGGTCAGAATACGAAAGTAGTAGCCGCGGTAAGGAGTCGAAACTCCTTCTTGACCTTTGGGGTAACCCTCTGCGACCGCCGCGGCCACCAGTGGACCGATGGGGCTCTGGGCCTCATCGCCAGCGGCTTTCCAATAAAGGCCATTGTGCCGGCCCGTGTCACTGAATATCTTCTGGGCATACTCGTTGTCGTGCGAACCCCAATATTCCTTTTGCGCTGCAACCAGTTCGAGAGAAACGCTAATCGCCGATGTTTCATTGTGGCCGATTCGCCTGTACAAAATCTCTTTCTTGGCGGCATCGGTGTCGAAAAACCAGAGATTGCCTTTGTTCAAGAGAGGAATGGGCGTAGGCCAGTTTTCCGCACCGATATATAAGGTAGTGCTGCCATCCGGTTCGACGGCCAAACGGTGCATTTCCTGATACCGCTGCGCAAAATTGGCGCGGTTGTTGGCGTCTTCGGTATCGTCCCCCGAAGAAACGATTTGCTTCCCGTCGGGTCCGAGGATATCGAGCATCGCTTTTTCGTCGTTACTCTGCGCGGCCGTGACGAACGCGCTGCTCGCATCTTCGGAGGAGGAGAAAGTTTTCTGGCCGGGTTGCTGTGCCAGGGATGGCGTGAGCAAGGACCCGGTCGAGAAAATGGCGAGTGCGGCTAGTCTGAGAAAAGTCGCGCAATAAGGCTTGTCGAAATCCAGGATGATTCGCAGCATTAGATCCTCTCCAATTCACACTCTTGCAGACTCGGCAATTTAACAAGAACTTCGATTACCTGTGCCCGCCACCGCCATGGCCACCGCCTCCGCCACCACCATGCATTCCGCCACCACCACCGCCACGCATTCCTCCGCCCATGCTAGCGCTGCCGCGCGATGAGTAGCTTTTGGTCTGTCCGCCTTTTCCGTAGCCGTTGAAAGCGCCCGACCGCGTGCCGCTCTGGCCCCGAGGTGCCGCGTATCCCCGAGCAGCCTGCGTATTTCCGTTGAAAGCCCTGGCGGTAGCGCCCTGGCTGTTGTTCGTTCCGCCGCGCCCTTCGGCGTTCGCGCCGGCAGATCGGTTGCCTGCATCAGCGCGGGATCCGGCCCCGCCTCTGAAGCCATCGCCGCCACGCGCGCTCCCCGCCCGGTAGTAATTGCTCCGGTTATAAAACGTATTGCTGCGGGAGTAGTACCGGCCGCCGCCGTACATCGCGTACCGGCCGCCCCAATTGAATCCCCAATGATTCCAACCCCATCCGAAGCCGCCGTACCAGCCGATGCCAAAACCTCCGCCCCAAGACAGGAACGGGCCGCCAAACCAAATTCCGGGATATGGATACCATCCCGGCCAGGCATTGATGGGCTCTCCGTAAGCCAGCCAGGGATCGTACGCCGGGACGTAGACCGTCTCTGGATCGGACGGCTCGACCGTGATCGTCGAGCCTTGCGTGCTTACGTTTTGTTGGGCCGTGGCCTTGAGATCACCCGCAGCCTGAGCTCGCCGGCGCATCACCTGCACGGCGTCCATGACATCTGCCTGCTGATTGAAGTACGCGTCTCCCAGCGATGAAGCCCAAGATAGATTCTTGTCCATGTTTCCCAGAACCGATGGAAATGCAGCGAGCGCCTTCACGCTGGGATCCCAGGGTTGCTGATCGACAGCTTTACCCAGAGCATCACCCTTCAAATTCGGGTTCGCCTGTACCCATCTGTCGGCCTCGACCACCTGCTCCGGAAATGTGGAAGCCGCCAGAATCTGCGCCACCAGAGAATCTGGATAAAGCGCAATCGGCGCGACCAGCCGCTGCAACTGCTCGGGACTTTGTTGCGCGTAGGGCGGCGCTTGAGCGGCTGGCGCGGCGGCGGGTGCGTCCTGCGTTCCGGCCGGTGCTTCCTGAGCCGCCGTAAGCTTGTGGCTTCCAATTGCAAACAATAAAGTTACGGCCAACGAAGAAAACAAACTCTGCTTGAGTCTGGAACTTGAGATCCACGTAACCCGTCCGAAGCTTTTCATATTTTTGAATCTCCTCTGCGCCTGCATTGGTGGGCTCGAACTTCAAGCACCGTGTTTGGTGAAATGGTTACCAAACGAACAGGCGGGCGCCCGAGCCGGAGACACGCTCTCTCCCGGCCTGGAAGGACGAATCGGGGACGGCAGGATTAGCGCCGTGATCTGCGTCCGGGAGTTCGGGGCGTGAGGCGCTGATTTTTTCGACCTCGACGGCGCCGTGGCGGTTCATAATCTCGGTCGCCACCTCCGCCTTGTTGTCCGGACCGGTTGCGAAGACCATGGTGCCTCCGCCGCGAACTCCCTGAACGTAGTCCTCCGCATCGGCCTCGATCACTCCGGAAGCGGTGAGATCGCGAAGCAAGCCCACTTCAAAATCCGTGTGTGGCGTACTCATGACTCCACCTTAGAATCGCTCAACCCCCTTTGGAAATACTGAGCAGAATGGACCACTTCGGAAACGTCAAGCAAGGGCAAGTCTGTTCGCGACGGCCAAATGGGAAAGGATTTGTTCCAGAGTGTGCAGAACAGATCATTCTTGAGAGCCGCAGTCTGGCACAGTGATTGAGCGGTCCGCTGACATTCGGCAGGAGGACCGTGAAACCTTCGCAGCATCTTTCTCGAATCGGAAACTCAACCAAAGGAGAATCCTAGATGTCAAAAACTTTCGAGCACTATCAGGACGCCGGTCGCCATCACGAAAGAGCCGCCTACCAGTTCAGGGAGGCCGCAAAGTATCGTGAGACTGAAGAGCACGAAAAAGAGGCCCACCAAGCCTACCTTGCGCACGGGCACGCGCAGCATGCAGTTGTCCATTAGCTGCGGCCAAGCTTCACTTCGAGAATTGCGACCCCCAGGGCGATGCCTGGACCAGGACTGACCGCCAGGAAAAGCAACGCCGCTTAACACATACAAAGGAACTGGAGGAAAACCATCATGTCACAGAGAAACCACGAGCGAGCTGCGGAACTCCATAATCTTGCGGCCCACATGCATACAGTCGCGGCGGTCGCCCATGGCAAAGAAGATCACTTGACGGCTCACGAACTCAGCCAGAAGGCCCACGAGCATTCCATGAACGCTCACAGACTCGCTGAGGAACTCGCTCCGAAAAAGACCAGTAAAGAATAAAACGCAGTTCTCCTGCGGAAACGCGAAAGCCAATCCATTCCGGGGCCACCTTGCGCTCCAGTCAGGCGAAAATATTCTATGATTCACAACCCAGGTAGGCCGAGAGTCAAGCTTCCCAACGCGCCGCAACCGCCGCTGTCGCATCCCGGCGCAGCCCCAGACTCCGATCGCGCCAGACGACCGCCCCTCGCGGAACCTGCTGCCGGCGGCCCGCAACTGAATCCCGGAGATCGCGTTGAGGGCTTGGGCGACTTCGGAAAGCCGACGGGCGACTTTGGCACAGTGGAGCAGTCCAACGACGATGACGCTCTAGTCAAATGGGATGACGACGGTCGCGTACGACTCCAGCAGCCGTGGCTCAGAAAGATTTAGGGGGGCCGCGCTAGTCGTGGAGAACCTAGTCGTGAAGAACGATGTTGAGCAGCGAGCTATGGACTTCCAGTCCCTCTTCTCCGTAGTCGACGAAGCCTAACCTTCGAAACCGGTTCATGAAAAAACTCACCCGGGAGCGGGTTGTGCCGATCATCTCTGCCAGCGTCTCCTGGCTGATCTTGGGGATGACCGTCTCGGGCGCGCCTTCTTTGCCGAAACGAGCCAGCAGCAGCAGAACGCGGGCGAGTCTTTTTTCGCTGGAATTGAAGAGTTGGTCGACCAGGTCCTCTTCGTAGCGGATGTTCCGCGCCAGCAAATAGGCAACGAACAGGTCGGAAAAGTCGTGTTCCCGATGCAGCGCTTCCATCATGGCTTTCTTCTCGATGCGAAGGACCTCGCAGTCGGTCATGGCAGTGGCAGAGCCCATTCGCAACGACTGCCCAGCCAGAGTGCCTTCTCCGAAAAAATCTCCCTCGCGCAAAAGGCCAAGAGTCGCTTCTTTGCCGGCTTTGGATACAACCGTCAGGCGAACTTTGCCCTCCTGGATGTAGAACACAGAGTCGGCCGCATCTCCCTGAGTGAAGACCGTTTCCTTCTTGGCAAAGGCGACGACCTTCCTGCCTACCCCAATCGTGGCAAGGAATTTCTCCGGATCGAAGTCTCGTCCGGCCTTGCCGAATAGGATTGGAGAGGTCATCGGTGGCGTCCGTACGCGTGGAACTACACGTACTCACGATTTTGCCAGAATCGTGACTCTTGAAAGTGTTCACTTTTGCTCACGATGGCAAGGAACCTCCTCCACCCAAATTGAAACTCTCGATTGGGCCAATTTCTGAAAATTGAGCCGTATTGAACATCTTTCAAATGCGGAGCATCGCATTATCCGATGATGAAAACCAAGGACCTTACGGCAGAGGAGATACTCTCGGTGCCTTGCACTAGGTGCGGGGCATTGATTGGAGAGGTCTGTGCGCTGAAAATAGGAGCCCCTCGGACCGAGGCACATCGGGACCGAAAACTCTCTGCCGCTGAGGCGGCGGAACAGAAAAGTCGATAGGTCACAACCAGAACGCGAGGCCTAGCTTTCCTTGATTTGCTTCTCGCTATCGCGGAATTCTTCGGCTCGGAGGATGGCGAAATCGGCCATGTGGCTGGATTTGTCATAAATTCGTCTTAAACAACGAAACCTGGGCCGTCCGCCACACCGAAGTGGCCACTCGCAATTGGTGACCAGGCAAAAAGGCTTTAGTTTCGCCGGCGTGGATTGAAAAAGTGAGTTGGGCGGAGTCCAAAGTGTATGTCGGCCTCGGCCGGGATGCGACCAAGACAGCACCGACCCCGATGTCGATTCCGTGAACCCGCACCGGATATTTCTGGGCTTTGGGAAGTTCAAGTCAAGAGTCCGAAGGACGAGTCGGACTGGCACTTCGTCGTGAGCCAACGGGCGCGAAGATCGCGGCAATTCTGCGCGTCGATGGCGACGCGGGAATTTCAAAGATGGCAAGTTCGCTCTCGGTCACTTCACGGGAGAGCGTCCGCTGTGCGTCGAAGTGACGCCGTAATCCGACGGTAGCTTGCAATTTGCAGATTGCCAGCTTTCACGATGCCCAGACGGTGTCAGCGCTGCGGCCTGCGGACGCGTGCGCCAAGAATCTTGCACGACCGGACGACCCAACGCAGCACCCAAAAGTGAAAAAGACCCCTGCCAGCCGCTGCGTTTTTCCTGTCCGGATGTGACGGCCGCGTCGTCTCCAACACTGACGACCGATTTCAGGGTAAAGTAGTGCTAGTCAATATCACCGGAAGTTGGTGCCCGAACGGCCACGACGAAGCCCGTTTTCGAAGAATTACAAGGATCTCTCCTCGGAGCAGATCCGCAACCAATGGCAGAACGCCAGGAATGGGGCCGGCAGCAAGTTCATTCTGACGCCGGGATGCTCAGTCCCCAACGACAGCAGCGACGAGGTGTCTCGGCTTCCTCAGGTTCTGGGAGCGTAGGCACAGCGCAGCAGTTGATCATCAATGCGGCAGTTTCGGCCTCAGAACTCCGTAGAGCCAAGTTCCAGCCATGGCGCTGACAATGGCGACAATCATCACGGTGACGCCATCCCCCACGAGCGCGAAGAGCGGTCCGGGACAAGCTCCGGTGAGCGCCCAACCCAAGCCGAAGATTGTGCCCCCAACGGCGTAGCGAATGCCGTTGCCCAAGGTCTTGGGCGGGATCGTGATCGGCTCGCCCGAGGTGGTCTTCAAGCCGAGTTTCTTGATAAGCGCGATCGAAGCGGCGGCGACCGCAATGGCCGACGCGATGATTTCGTACATCCGTGGAGACTGAAACCGGAACATCTCCTGGATTCGGAACCAAGAAACAACTTCGGACTTCGTCAGCGCGATCCCGAAGCCAATGCCGAGCAAAATGTATGCCAGCAAGACGATTCCGGATTGCCCTTGCGCCTGGGTGGTTTGCTCGCGTGTGGATTCGTTTGACATGGTTCTCACAAGAACAGCGGCAGGAGAAAATGGGTTGCGATAAGGCCACCGGCGAAGAACCCTACGACCGCGATCAGAGAGGATAACTGCAGGTCAGCAAGTCCTGAGATAGCGTGCCCGGAAGTGCAACCTCCGGCGTAAGCCGTTCCGAATCCCACCAGAAAACCACCCACAACGATCGAGACAAATCCTTTCAGCGTGGGCAATGCAGACCACGTGAACAGCTCGCGCGGCGCCATCCCGGAGAAATCGTGGATGCCGAGTTTCATTAACGCGAGTCGGGTCTGTTCTGAGATTGCGATGTTCTGCGATCCTCCCCAGTGTGAAGCGAGGAAACCGCCAAGCAGAATACCGCCCACAAAAAGAAGGTTCCAAAGGCCGGTTTGCTTCCAGTCGTAACGAAAATACTCAACATTGCCGGGGACGACCGCAGAGCACAAATGGCGCAGATTACTGGAGAGTCCGAACAGCTTGTTGCCGAGAATCAAGAGCACGGGCACAAATAGTCCGATCGCCGGGCCAGCCAAATACCACGGCCAGTCAGCGGAAAAGGAAACGGACATCAGGATTGCGGTGGCAGTCATTGTTTGCGATCAAAGTTTGCCGATCGCGGTTTGCCGATCACGGTTTGTCGAAACGGGTTCCAATTTACTGTCGGCCCCAGCCAAAGCTGACACCGACCGAGTCCTGAAACATGTGGAGGTTCGCGTTGGCGCTTGGGATCGGAAGCGAGTTCACCCCATCGAGTGTCTTTTCGAAGGCGTGCTGGTAGGCAATGTTGATCTCTTTGCCATTACGTAAGCCCCATGTCGCTCCGGCGGTCAGGTGCTTCTGCACCACGGCTGGCGCGAGCAGGTTAAAGAAAGTCTGGGTAGCGTCAAAGGGCAACCCGGAGTGGTTGTAGCCACCGCGCAGAGTGAGCACGGAGGTGGCTTTGAAACTGACTCCCGTCTTTATCGCAGTGATGTCATGCCATCCAAAACCGGGACCGTTATCGGTGCCCAACTGCGCCTGGTTCGAGTCGAGATTGGCAATCGATTTCACCTGTCCATAGAGGATGCGCTCGACGTCGAAGGCTAGGGTCGCCTTGGGATGGGCCTTCACCGCCACGCCGCCGGCAAAGTTAGCCGGAATGTCGAATCCGCCCTGCTCGGCGAACAGGCCTTTGTACTTGTCGAACTTCTGCATATAGGTTCGGCTCTGGTAGGTTGCGCCAACGCTCACATACTGATCGAGGGTGCCCAACCAACCCACCCGGAAGCCTGCGCCATAAGAGGCGTCGTAGCCGAGATTGCTGACGTTGCCGGGAGCACTGGAGACGGTCGCATTCTCGAAGTTCTGCAGACCACCGGCGGAGAATCTCTGCCACCCCACATTCAAAGAGACGCCGAAGGCATTATGCGAGTTGGCTTTGAACGCCACCGTCGGGGACACGAACAACTGTTCCAGGTCGACTCCCGCTCGCGTGCTGCCAAGAAGAGGAATCGGAGTGGTGTAGGAAGTGTTCAATCCGCCGTTGCCGAAGATCGAAACACCGAGAGACAGGTTAGGATTCACCAGATGGTTGTAGCCCAACTCGGGAATGAAATAATTCTTGTGCCGGCTGGCATCATAGGGACCATCCACGGGGCCGGCTGCGGTGATGGTCGCGCCCCGGATGGGGCGAAAGAAAGTCATTCCCAAATCAAAGCGGTTGCCCACAAAAACCATACCCGCGGGATTGGTCGCAGCCGCCAGGCTGTCCTGGGGAAACGCAAGGCCGGCGCCTCCCTGACCCTGCTGCTTGATGCCATAGCCCGACGCGAAGTAGCCGTCGGTCGCAAACGCGGGAACAGCGAACAGCAGCGTCAATGCCAGCAAACGCTTTAGGTGAATGCTCATGCCGGACGAGTCTCCTCAAGTCTAGTTACTAGATTAACATGCTAGACTATTATGCGGTTCCTGGCAATGACTTCCCCAACAGCGGCAAACTACGGAGAACAGCATGGCACGATAGTTTGTGATCCTGGACTCGCGACAAAACTGCGTCAGCGGGAGGCGAAAGTAAGCGGAGTGGCGTATGAGAGTTTGGGAATGTGCCGACTGAGACCACGCTGTGGGGAATAACTGAGTCTTAAACCGACGCTGTCGAATGAAAGTCGATCATCTTTGATCGGGCGGTGGCCAGCGGAAACGGTAGGCTCGGTAGGTATCGTAGCCCTTGGGTAGAGTCGCGTCGAAGATCAGGCGGCCGTTGGGGTCGAATTCCGAGAAGCGCCCCGGTTCGCCCCAACCCACGAACATATTGCCATTATCCAGCGGTTGAGCGCTGCCTTGCGAGAGCACGGAAATATGATCGGGATGATCGAGGGAGCGGACCAGCGTCGCAGTCTTGGCCGATGGCTCGAGTTTGAGCCAGATGATGCGCGACGCCGGCAGGACCGGCTGGGGATTCACTTCATTGTCGAATATGCGTATCGTATCGGATCCCGCCGCAACCGCGTTGTGCTGGAAGGAGAATCCGGCTCCTGTGCCGAAGCGGAAATCGCTCTTTTTGCCTCCGAGTCGCCAGATCACTGCACCCGTGTGGCGGTCGAGTTTGTACACAGTTGAGGTGTGGCGAGCCGAAAGCAGCAGGTTGCCGTCGTCGTCGATGGCGATGCTGTTGATGTGGATGTAGTCCCAAGCCTCTGTCGCTGACTGTGGCAGGGGCCAATAGCTCTCGTCGAAGCCCACCTTGCCCAGGCTGTGCCACTCGAAGATCACTTTGCCGGTGGCAACATCGACCTCCTGGATCGACCCCTCCCAGACCTGGGCGTTCTTCGATCCGCCGACGGAAGACAGGTCCGCCGGCACGGCGTCGTAGATGGTAATCAGGGCCGTGCCTTGGGGCGTGAGCAGGAACTCATGGGCATCGGCGTTAAGTCCGTTGCCGGCACGCACGGTCGCGATGATGTGATAGGTGTCGTCGGCGAGGTAGTTCACCGACGTAGCCCCGGCAAGCTTTCCGAAGTTATTCTGTTGTGCCCACGTAAGTACCGGCTTGCCACGATAGGACTGAACGCGGAAGTCGGCTGCGACTTGACCGTTCGTCACTTCGGAGAACCAGATGACGCGGCCATTGCTATCCACGATTTCGGGGCCCACCGGGCCCGGCTGCGGGCCTCCGCCGATGCCCGCGCCTTTGGGGGCGATAAAGATCAGCCCATCGGCTTGCCCCGAACCGTTCCGAAGGACTTTGACCTCCGGCGGCTTGACGGTGTGCGTCGGTGCCTCCGTCGAATTCCCTGTCACACCGAGCAGGACGAGCATTACCGCAGAAAACGGTCGTACCATGGGCTTATCTCCTATCCAAGTATCCCCATCAACTCCGAGTCCAGTCAGCTGAATGTGCCCAGCCGCCTGCGAAAACGAACTTGCTCAGCGGCTTTCGCCTTCTTGGGGCCGCATCTTTAATGCGTAATTTCTCGGGAAGCTCTGCCGCGTTGCCAGGGTATCCAATGGCCGCGGCGGCGACGGGTTCATGATCTTGAGGAATTGAAAACTCGCGGCGAGCTTTTTCAACGTCGAATCCGGCCATCTGATGCACCACCAGTCCAGACACCGTTGCCTGAAACGTGAGGTTCGCGATGGCCTGACCGACGTCGTGGAACGAGTGCCGGTTGAGTTCCCCCGATTCAAACGTCAACTTGGCAACCGACAACAGGAGCACCGCGGCGTGCTGCGCCCATTGGACATTAAATTCAAGCAAACAACCGAGCAGGCGGGCAAAATCGGATTTGTTTGCCTTCGTGGCCACGACGAAACTCCAGGGCTGCTCGTTCCTGCAAGACGGAGCCCATCGTGCCGCCTCCATCAAACTGGCCAAGGTTTCTGATTCGACCGATGTTGAGGCGAAGGCCCGAGTACTTCGCCGCCCGGCAATTAATGGATGCATGGGAAATTTGCCAGTCTCCTGTTCGTCTTCCAGAATGATTGGTGCATCCGCGTCTTTCGCCATCGAGTGTCCCCCCTTCCCCTCACTCTTTCGCCACTAATCCTCGACCACCGGCCGACGTTGAAGCACGTGGCTGAGGATGCGTTCTTCAAGTGCGGCGAAGCGCGCGCTGCCGCGGTTTCGTGGTCGCGGTATGTTTACAAGTTCGTCCAACGCGACGCGGCCCGCCTCGATCAGGATGACGCGGTCCGCCAGACTCACCGCCTCGGCAACGTCATGCGTGACTAGCATTGCCGTAAAACCGCGGTTTCGCCAAACGTCTTCGATGAGCTGTTGCATTTCGATGCGCGTGAGCGCGTCCAGCGATCCCAGCGGTTCGTCCAACAGCAACAAATTCGGATCATGGACAAGAGCGCGAGCCAACGCTACTCTTTGCCGCTGCCCCCCCGACAAAGCCGCCGGCCAGTCGTTGGCTCTTTCGGCCAGACCAACTTGCGCCAGGACTTTTCCGGCCTGCGGGATGAGCGCGGGATCGAGGCCAAGCATGATGTTCGGAAGAACCCGCCTCCAGGGCAACAGGCGAGAATCCTGGAACATGACCCGCACATCCGGCCTGCCGTTGTGCGCCGCAACCTTGCCCAAAGTGATGGTTCCGCTTTGCGGCGTTTCTAACCCCACAACCGATCGCAGAAGAGTACTCTTGCCGCATCCGCTGCGGCCGACAATGGCCACAAATTCGCCGGCGGAGATCTCAACGTGAAAGTTCTCGAGCACGGGGCGTCCGACGAAGGCGATGCTGACGTTGCGGAGTCCGACCGAGACGCCGCGCGAGCAACGCGCGCTCTCCGCCACAATCTCCGTCGAATTGCCAGTGATGGGCAAGGCGATCCCCTATTTGGCCGTCTGATACGCGGGATTCCAGCGCAGCCAGTGGCGCTCCAGTCCTTTCGCCAAGAGATCGGCGATTTTCCCCAAAATTGCATAAAGCAGAATGCCAACCACCATCACGTCGGTCTGCATGAATTCGCGGGCGTTCATCGTCATGTAGCCGATACCCGAGCGCGCTGAAATCGTTTCGGCGACGATCAGAATCACCCACATCAACCCGAGAGAGAAGCGCACGCCTACGAGAATGGAGGGCAACGCCCCGGGCAGGATAATCTCGCGGTATAGCGGCCAGCCAGACAAGCCATAGGTTCGCCCCATCTCCAGAAGTCCCCGATCGACCGAGCGAATGCCGTGAAAGGTGTTGATATAAACGGGAAAAAAAACGCCCAGCGCGATCAAAAAAAGCTTGGCCGACTCGTCGATGCCGAACCACAAGATAACCAGAGGAATGAGAGCCAGAGGGGGAATGTTGCGGACCATTTGAATCGTGGTGTCGAGCAGAATCTCAGCCCAGCGCATCGAGGCAGTGAGCAACCCGAGCGACAGTCCCACCCCACCACCGACTACGAAACCCGACAAGGCGCGCAGGGTGCTGACCCGTACATGCATCCACAGTTCGCCGGAAGCGCTGAGGCCGATGAAGGAACTCAACACCGCGCGTGGAGCGGGCAGAAAGCGCCTGGGCAAAATACCCGCGGAAGATGCCCACTGCCAGCCAATCAACAGCGAAACGGGCACGACCCAGGGCAAGGCTTGCTTCGCCAAGCCACTCGGCCAAGGTTGGGTCGTCGGGATGGATGTTTTCTGTCCCTGCTTCATGGTTTCAAGCTCACCGTTTGGCCTCAGCCCCAGCTGTCGTTCCCTGCAAGGTGGCATCGTGGACCGTAATGCGCTTGGGGATCAACTTGAGGTCGTAGAAGGCGTCCGCGATTCTTTGTTGCTCGGCCAGCACAAGATCGTTGACTGGCGTCACGCCGTAGCCGCCCCGCGACAGCGCCAGCTCAAGCGTCGCCTGGTCCAGGCCGATCTGGGGTGCGAGTGCTGCCGCCGCTTCCTTCGGATTCGTTTTCGCCCACTGATCCACTGCGGCCACTTCCTCGAGGACGAGCGCCACCACATCTGTCCGGGTTGCGGCATAAGGTCGGGAAGCAAGAAAGAACTGATGATTGCTGACTACACCGTTGCCATCGGCGAGAACGCGAGCCCCGGTTTGGCGTTGAGCCGCGGCGAGAAACGGCTCCCAGATGGCCCAAGCGTCGACGCTGCCGCGCTCGAAGGCCGCTCGTGCATCCGCCGGCGTCAGAAAAACTGTATCGACATCTTTGTATTGCACTCCCGCTTTTTCCAGCAGTTTGACCAGCAGAAAATGAACGTTCGAGCCTTTGTTGAGCGCCACTTTTTTGCCCTTGAGTTGGGCCACCGTCTTGATGGGGGAATCCTTGGGAACGATAATCGCTTCGGCTGCCGAGGCCGGCGGCTCATTTCCGACGTAAACCAGATCCGCCCCGGCCGCCTGAGCGAAGATCGGTGGCGCTTCCCCCACCGTGCCGAAGTCGATGCTGCCCACGTTCAACCCTTCGAGCAATTGTGGGCCGGCGGGAAATTCCGTCCATTTGACCTCAACGTGCAGCGGCGCCAGCCGTTTCTCCAGGCCGCCGCGCGCTTTCAGCAGTACCAGTGTCCCGTATTTCTGATACCCGATGCGCAGGACGTTTTCGGTATTCTGGGCTCGAGCGAAGGGCGCTACTACCATCAGGATCATGATGGCCAGAAGGATCGGGCGGGGAACATTTGCAAGTCTGGAAGGGTTCATAGGTTCAGGCTCCGATCCACTGTTTCTCAAGAATAAAATGACGGCTTCGGAAGCTGGTGGTTCAAGGCCCAGTCTCCCAACTCACGAATCTTGTAGTCGACCGGATCATGCAACGTGTGCGTGCGCAGGTTGCGCCAGAAGCGGTCGATCCGCGCGGGGCCCGAGGCGGCGCGCGCTCCCATCACCTCGAACATCCGGCTGGTGATCTCGAGGCCGGCTTTGCTGGTGGTCACCTTCGCAGCGGCCACGTCCAGCGCGCACTTGCCACGCTGATTTTCAGTGATCGCGTCCCCGCTCTCCCACGCTCGCTGCAGAGACTCACCCGCAATGTCCGTGAGGGCCTGCGCCGCCTGAAGGCCGACAAAGAAATTGCCGTAATTCGCCAGGATGTACGGATCTTCCCTCGCGCTCTTCGCGTTTGAGGCAATCCAAGGCCGGGTTTGCGCCAAAGTGTAATTGCGCGATTCCTGCAGCGCTCCTTCAGCGATTCCCAGAAAAATATTGCTTAGAATCAGCTGCGCAATGCACGAACGCAACGACGCCCTAATGCTCCCGAGCGGGCCGGGTGTCTTCAAGAACTCTTCCGGCGAGACGGCCACGTCGCAGAACTCTACCGTTCCGCTGTCTGTTTGCCGCTGTCCCATGGCATCCCAGTCATCGAGAATACGAATCCCTGGCCGGTCGGAGGGTATGGCGGCAACCATGAACTTTTCGTCCACGGCGCGAGTGGCGGAAACGATCATCATGTCGGAGTCGACCGCGCCCGAACAAAAACTCTTGCGCCCGTTGACGAGGTATCCCAAACCATTCTTGGATGTAAGGCTGGTACGCTTGTCGAGTGGATTGAGCGCGTTGCCCCAGAACCATTTATTGCGGACGGTTTGAGAAAAGAGTCCTTCGGTCTGTGGCCACGATCCGTACAGCGACACGGAAGCCAGCATGAGGTGTTGAAAGCCGAACAGATGGGCAATCGAACTATCGACACGAGCGAAGACTCGGATGAGTTTCATCGTATCCGGCCACTCCATGCCCCAGCCGCCCAAGTCCGCCGGAATCGTCACGTTGAGCAGTCCGCTCGCGCGCAACAGGTCTCGCTCAATCTTCGCCGTGCCGCCCCGCTTATCGCGTTCGACGGCGGTTTGAGCGAGTGCCGCGGCCAATTGATCGGCGATCTCGAAAGCATGTTGCCGGGGCGGAACATTCACTGCGATGTGATTCACCGTGGATAGCACTAGAGTCCTCCCGTGTCGTCAGGCTGCGGCCCATATCCCCCTTGTTTGCCCCTGCTGCTCTGGCAGCACCTCTGCTGAATCGGTGTTGCTATTGCAACACACCGCTATCGACTGAACCGCCTGATACTCGGCGTAACCGCGTGAAAACGTGAAATTCATCGACCTAGCCGCGCCACTCTGTTGGCAAGACAATTGCCAAAGCTCAGGTGGAACTTAGTCGTCCGCGGAAAGAGATCAAGACCATGCAAGTGTTCTGGTTCTTACCAACCCACGGCGACGGCCGCTACCTGGGAACCGCCGAACAGGCGCGGACGGTCAACTACGGGTACTTGAAGCAAATCGCGCAAGCGGCCGATCAGCTTGGTTTTCAAGGCGTCCTGTTGCCCACCGGCAGATCGTGTGAAGACGCGTGGGTGGTGGCGTCAACTCTGGTACCGGTGACCACCAAGCTCAAGTTTCTCGTGGCGATTCGCCCCGGCATCACTTCTCCTACGGCCGCTGCGCGAATGGCGGCGACGTTCGACCGGCTTTCCGAGGGACGGCTGCTCATCAACGTCGTCACCGGAGGAGATCCAGACGAGGCGCTAGGCGACGGCGTCTTTCTCACTCACGATGAGCGCTACGCAGTGACAGAAGAATTTCTCCAGATCTGGCGCGAAGCCGTGGCCGGTAAAGCGATTTCGTTGAAGGGAAAACACCTTCATGTGGAGAATGCGAAAGTGTTGTATCCGGCCGTGCAAAAGCCGCATCCCCCGGTCTATTTCGGGGGATCTTCCAAGGTAGCTTACGGTTTGGCGGCGCGACAGGTCGACGTTTACCTCACTTGGGGTGAACCGCCACATGCCGTTCAGGAAAAGATCGGAGCGGTGCGTCGCTTGGCCGAGGAACAGGGGCGCTCCGTCCGCTTCGGCATCCGCCTACACGTTATTGTGCGCGAAACGGAGCAAGAAGCGTGGGCCGCGGCCAATGATCTGATTCGCTACGTTGACGACGACACGATCGCCAGGGCGCAGAAGACATTCGCACGGTTCGACTCTGAAGGACAGCGCCGGATGGCGGAGTTGCATGGCGGCGGCCGCGAAAAACTGGAAGTAAGCCCTAATCTCTGGGCAGGCGTGGGCTTGGTGCGCGGAGGCGCCGGCACAGCACTGGTTGGCGACCCAGCCACTGTTGCGAAAAGAATGCGGGAGTATTCCGACCTGGGTATTGAGACCTTCATTCTGTCCGGCTATCCCCACCTTGAAGAGGCGTATCGCGTGGCTGATCTGCTGTTTCCACATCTGCCGGTTTCAACAAGATCGGAACAATCAGTTGGAAACATCACGGGTCCGTTCGGAGAACTGGTCGCGAACGAACATCAGCCGGGCACGAGCACAGCGACACCGGTGCCTGTGCCACAAGGTTAGCCTCGAACTGCAATAGGATTCGTCTTCTGCGCAGTCTTAGGAAGGGGGAAAGTTGAATATCGTGAAACAGCCTCAGAAGAGGCCAAAGTTCGCGCTCGCGGCCGCCGTGTTGATCGCTGCAGCGATGTCGCCGGGTTGCAGCCGCAAGGCTTCTGTTAAGCCCGCGACCATCAAGCTCGACTATGCGTATTACAACCCGCTGAGCCTGGTATTGAAGGACAAGAAATTTCTGGAGCAGGATCTCGCCGGTGAGGGCATCTCCGTTGAGTGGACACAGAGCCTGGGCAGCAACAAAGCGTTGGAACTGCTGAACAGCAAGAGCGTCGACTTTGGGTCGACGGCTGGCGCTGCGGCTCTCATCGGAAAAGCCAACGGCAATCCCATCCAAGCTATCTACGTCTACTCCCGTCCGGAGTGGACGGCCTTGGTCGTTCGCAAAGACTCTCCCATCACGAAAGTCGCGGACCTCAAGGGCAAGAAGGTCGCGGTCACGCGCGGCACGGACCCACACATATTCCTCCTGCGCGCTCTTCACGAAGCAGGGCTGACCGAAAAAGATATTGAGATGGTGGTTCTGCAGCATCCGGACGGAAGGATCGCGCTCGAAAAAGGAGACGTGGATGCCTGGGCCGGCCTGGATCCGATGATGGCGCAAACCGAGCTGCAGAGCGGCTCGCGCCTATTCTATCGGAATGTGAACTTCAACAGTTACGGCGTGCTCGACGTGCGCGAAGAGTTTGCCAAGCAACACCCCGCGTATGTCGAGCGCGTCCTGGCGGCCTATGAGAAGGCTCGTCTCTGGGCCCTCCAGAACCCGGCGGAATTTCGCAAACTGTTTGCCAGCGACGCCAAACTTGACGATCCTGTCGTCACGAAGGTTCTGGAGCGCACTGATCTCACGAATTCGACCATCGGAGAGAACCAGCGACGAGTGATTATCGCCGGCGGCGACGTGTTGAAGCAAAACAATGTGATCAACAGCGCTACCGACGTGAGCGCAACCGTAAACAATCTGATCGATCCTCGATACGCGCAGGATGTGGTCAACAAAAACCTGGCGCAGAAATGAGCACTGCGGAGCAGAACCAACGGCTCATCTGGAAGGAAGCCAGCGCGGAATTGACGCCGAAGGCGCCAGACAACATCAGACGAATCCACATTCCAGATCGCCTTCTAGGCTGGATCATTCCCGCGAGCGTCCTGCTCGTCTGGGAACTGCTCGCGCGCCTCGGGATGCTTCCCTCCAATTGGCTGCCCGCGCCAACAGTCGTCGGCAGGACCATCTATGAGTTGGCTGTGGCGGGCGACTTGTTGAAACATGCGGGAACAACCACAGCCCGCGTAGCGGTAGGATTTCTGCTGGGAGCCGGCGCCGGCACCGTATTGGGCGGTCTCACGGGCTACCTGCCGATGGCTCGCAAGTTGTTTGACCCTTCGTTACAGGCGTTGCGCAGCGTTCCGTCGATCGCGTGGATTCCGCTCTTCTTATTATGGCTTGGCATCCAGGAGACCTCGAAGATTACTTTGATCGCTCTGGGCGCTTTCTTTCCCGTTTATTTGAATCTTTCGGTCGCCATTCTCCACGTCGATGCCAAGTTGCTTGAAGTTGGCAAATTGTACCGGCTGAGCAGTTTCCAAATGGTTCGCCGACTCATTCTTCCGGCCGTCTTGCCCGAGTACATCGTCGGGCTGCGCAGCGGATTGGGACTGGCGTGGATGTTCGTCGTTGCCGCGGAACTCTTAGGCGCGAGCAGCGGGATCGGATATCTCATGGTGGATGGCGAGATGACGGGGCGCGCCTCTATCATCCTAGCGAGCGTAATTCTTTTCGCCACCCTCGGTAAGGCCACGGACTGGATGATGAGCGCCGTGGGACGCAAATTGCTCGGGCACAGAGCTCGCTGACACCGCGCCAAGGGATGGTGAGCGTCGCTACTCCAGTTCGCCATTGAAAATCATGCTCACGGATGTCTCTGGTCAAGCCGGTGCGGTCGTCATTCGAATCGCGAAGAAGACCTTCGCGGGATCACAGGGCGAGATCCTGGCCCTGAGAGATATTTTTCTAAGCATCAGTCCCGGGGAATTCGTGTGCATGGTCGGCGGCAGTGGCTGCGGGAAGACGACCTTGTTGAGAATTGTCGCCGGCCTCGAGACCGAGTATGAGGGTGGCGTTTTTCTCGACGGCAAGAAGCTCACAGGGACCGGCTTGGATCGGGGCGTGGTTTTCCAGGAGCACCGCCTGCTTTCGTGGCTCACGGTGCATGACAACGTTGGTTTTGGACTTGCAGGTCTGCCTCGCCAAGAACGCAGCCGAGAAGAGCGCAGCAAAGATATTCGACACTACATCGACCTGGTTGGGCTGGATCGGTTCGAATCTGAATATCCGCACCAGCTTTCCGGCGGCATGTCGCAGCGAGTGGCGATTGCGCGAGCACTGGTCGGGCGTCCTGAAGTTCTATTGTTGGACGAACCATTCGCATCCCTGGATGCCTTGACCCGCATGCGCATGCAACAGGAAATCCTTCGTATTTGGGAGGCTGAGCGAACCACGGTCGTGTTGGTGACCCACGACATCGAGGAAGCCGTATATCTCGCCGATCGGGTTGTGATCATGTCTCCGCAGCCAGGCACCATTCGGAATATCCTGCCCGTTTCTTTGCCACGCCCCCGCGACCGTACGGATCGGGAATTCGTTCGCGTGCGGAAGTCGATCCACGATGAATTGTTTGTGCCTGGCGGAACCGGCACACCTTGCCACTGACGATCTTTAACTGGCGCGCTATCAGCCAGGATGGACGGAAGCCCGCAGTTTTCGGCCATTGAGCCCTTGAGCAACTCACCGGGCGGTCTGAACTTGGCTGCGACGACGAGATTCCTACATTGCTGTCCCGACGGCTGTCTCGATCCCCGGCGATCGTTCCGTCAGTTGCACTCTCTCATGCCCGGGCGCCCTTAAGCTTCGAAATGGTCGTAAAGTGCTTGCGCGCGCTGCCGGAGCGCTATCAGGGAAGGTGCGTCCAATAGTGCGCGCAGTTGGTTCTTGAGAGCTTCGCGCTCCCCCACGGGCAGAGCAAAGGCGCGGGTGCGCTCAACCACGGCGTCATCGCGAAACCGGCCGCGGTTGATGGCGTGAATCCGCCCGAAGATTTCGGCTTCGTTCTCCTTGGTGTGCTGCCAGACGTCGAAGTTGGTTCCAAAGCGCAGGTTGAGGCGCTCAATCGCGGGAGTAAAATTGCGAGTGAGCTGGTCGAAACTGCAGAAGACGATCGAGCTTTCGCAAGCGAGAAGCCGCTTATGAAAGCGAAGCCAGGCCACGAGAGCGGGCCGGGCTGAGATTCGATGCCGCACCATATGCGACAGAGCGCAAGCTTCGGGATGCCGCACGATCACCAGCGTGGGGATTTTCATCTTCACTGCGGTGAGTACTTGCGCTGCGGCGTGAGTGTGGTGGACGGTGCGGACCGCTCGCCTCTGGACGGAGAGGAACGCGATATTCGCGAAGGTGGTGCCAGAGCGTCCGAACGCCTCGATCACAAGGTCGGTGTCGCGGTCCACTACGCGGTCGACCAAGGAGCGATGGCGATGGCGCACCAGGGGCATATACAAGCACGGATAGGCGTTCACGAAATAGTGCAGGCGATAGTAAAGCTCCCGGGGCAGGGAAACGGCAGGAGTACCCAACACCCGTGGCTGGCCGGCCACAGGGCGAACCGCGCGAGCGTTGCGCGGCGAAGCGCAGGTTGAGTGGTCGTTCATTCTTATTGATTCCCCGTTGTTCATTCCCTGTCATTCCCCGCAGTGCGATCGATAAATGGACTTCTAGTTGGCAGTTCCTGGGTCGAAATTACTCGAAGAGTATCGCGTTTCGTCTTGGCTTCACGGGCATAAGCTTTGGCCTTGCGATAGAGGTGCAGCAGAGGGATGGGGAGGAAACAAAAAGCAAGCCGGATACAGACGTCCAGCGTGCGATACAGACGGTAACGAAGCCAATCGAGGCGCATGGCCGCAAGCGGCGGTCTTGAGCTCGAGGAAACGACCCGGTTTTCTGCGGAGTCGGTCTGCCGCCACAGGGTTGTGTGATGGTCGATTTTTGTGCGCAGGCGGGAATCAATGACGTTCGGGCGCGGCCCGGAGACAATCACATTCCCGCGCAATAAGGAGTGAAGCTTTCCCTCATAGACCGCAGACCGGTCGGCGCCCTCGAGGTGGGAGAGGCTGTCGTCATAGGGTAATTGCAGGAACTGGCATACGCTTCGCATGATGGCTGGGGTGTCGCTCACGAGATCGTGGTATTCCACTTGGTGCACGGCAGCACCGGCCGCCAGGAGAGCGTCGCATTGATGCTTCAGCACGCGCGATCCAAGCAAAGAACGCAGTGACGTTCCGCGCTTGCCGAAGTAGCTGTTTCCGCCGGCGGCAGCCCGAATAGCCGCTCCGATGGTTTCTGCGGGCTGGCGCCACAGAATGATGAAGCGCGCCCGGGGAAAGTCTTTTGCCATCTGCAGCAATCGGTCGTAGTAGTTTGGAGATTTGTCCCCCCAAATCGCTGCCCCTTTGCGCCGCGCATATTCCTGGTGAACCGCTTCGAAGGCTTCGGGGAATGCGGAGGTGTCGCCGGCAAACCGATCGTGATCCATGCCATGGCGGCTGAACGATCGGTTCCAGAACTCTGCGCGCGCCGCCCAGTCCCGCCAGAAGGGAGGCTTGAGAAAAACTGGACGCAACAGGAGCAGATCGGCCTCATACATGAGTGCGACCTGTGGATGCTTGTTCAGCAGCGCCCACAAAAGGGAGGATCCACCCCGCCACATGCTCACCACGAACAGAGGACCTGGGGCCAACTCCGGCCCAGTTTCGCTTGTTCCTTTGTTATCCATAGAGAAGTTATGGGTGTACGAGGCCTCGGGAGGGAGGGCGATTACGATCGGCTCATGCTAAGAGGACGCCTGGAGCCGGACGTCCACATTGGCGTCCTGGAAAACCACCAGTTCGTGCGTGCTAGGGCCGATCTTCCAACGGCCTAGCACTTTTTCGACAACGACGACGGCGCCAGTGCGCGGGCCGCCTTTGACCGGCACCTTGTCGCGATCGGAACCGGTGATAACGCTGGACGTGGCTAGCAGATTGCGCACATGGGTTATCACGGCGATTGAGTTGGGCGAAAGTTCCGCCACCTTCAGCAGCTCTTTGAGGCAGTGGGCGTAGCGGCCGTAGAACTGATAAAAAGACTCGCCACTGGGAGCCGCCAAATCGAGGTGCTGATTCAAGAGATTCAGAAAGGGCAAGATTTCGCGAATCCGCTGGCCGCAGAATACTCCGAGATTCCAAGGGCGCAGGTCGCTGGTGGCCGTAATCGGAGCTTTGGTTTGCTTGCGCAAGACTTCGGCTGTCTGGCGGGCCCGCCGAAGGTCGGAGCAGTAAATCGCATCGACGGTGTGCATGGAGCGGACCCGCTCGGCGGTGACGGCGGCTTCTTCCAGACCATCCCCGTCCAAGGGGATGTCGAGCCAGCCACGCAGTCTCTCGTCGCGGCCCGGCATGTTGAGGCTGGTGTGGCCATGGCGAATAATCAGTAGTTGTCCCATGCTTTGTCCTCCCCGGCGGTCCTCACTGGCTATCCGCTCGCTCTTTTCCTGAATGGCAATTTCGGGTCCCGTTCCACGAGGGCGTCAACCCTCTGAGCTCTCGGTATTCATTCGTCGGCTTCTTGGGGGAGGCGCTTGCTTGGAGTCCGACTTGGGGGAGAGATATGAATGCCGCGTTACATGTCTATTAATATTATAGAGGTACTAATAAAAGCAAGCTTTATTTTGCGGCAGTTTGTGGGGTTGGTAGGGTTACGATTTGGTTGTGGCGACTGGGCGGGCAACGCTACATTCGTGTGCCGACGGTAATCTCGGGTGAGACCCGGAGATGTCGGCTCAGAGTTCACTTCACCGCGCCGTTGGGTAACTCTCCGCATTGCATCAGCTTGGCCCGAACGATGTTCCGGCTGATGCCAAGTAGCCGCGCCGTCTGCACTTGGTTGCGGTGACAGAATTCATACGCCGTTCTCGTGATTGCCGTCTCGATGTCCGCGTAAAGGTTGGGACGGCCATCTTCGAAAAGCGCTATGAGCGCGTCGTGCAGCGCTTCCAAGGGCTGGCCTGGAACCTTGGTCGCGATTCGGAGCTTAAGCGGAGAAAGCCTCAGATCTTCCGGTTGAACTACATTTTCCCGGCAAACCAGCAGGGCGTGATGGATGACATTTTCCAGTTCTCGCGTATTGCCCGGCCAAGAGTGTCCGCTAACCAGTACATCAACCGCCTCCGCGCTCAATGCGGGGTACTTCAGTCCCAAGCGTTCCCCATAAACTCCGAGAAAATGTTGCGCCAAGGGCAGAATGTCACCCGGCCGTTCGCGCAACGGAGGAATGTGCAGCGTGGCAACCTGGAGCCGGTAATAAAGATCTTCGCGGAAACGTCCCGCGGCAACCGCATCCTCCAGATTCACGTTGGTCGCAGCCACCACACGTACGTCAATCGCAACCGGACTACGCGAACCCAGCCGAACCACTTGGCGCTCTTGCAGCACACGGAGCAACTTCACTTGCATTGCAAACGGAAGATCGCCGATTTCATCCAAAAATAACGTTCCGCCCCGAGCCGCTTCAAACCATCCCGCCCGGGCTACCGTCGCTCCGGTAAATGAGCCGCGCTCATGACCAAACAGTTCGCTCTCGACCAAGCTTTCAGAAAAGGCTCCGCAATTCACCGCTACAAAAGGACCGTCGGCCCGTGGGCTCAGCTTATGTACGTGTCGGGCAATCAGTTCCTTGCCCGTACCCGTCTCTCCAGTAACCAGCACGTTTGCCGCGCTGGGCCCGATTAAGTGAATCCTATCGAGTAGTGCCTTGGACTTAAGGTCTTCAAACAGCAAGGCGGAAGCCCGCAGGCTAGAAGGCGAGACCTGCAAACTCGGAAAACCTAGTAGTGGTTTAGGAACTGGCGAAAGTGACATTGAACAAACCCTAGTACAACAATCGACATAATAGTATAGGCTATAGATGGGGTCAAGGGGAAGTCGACATGCCAGGGTTGAGTCGCCGCCGATCCCTTTTATTATCAATGAGGTGCCGACGCACTCAGCTCTAAGGAACGAGAGCGTTCTGCAAAGAGGTTTTGCCGCTCGGCCTTTCACCTCACGGTGTGATCCCAACCACTGCAATACCTGAGGATGTCCGTCACGATACTAGTATTGCGGGGCGGGGTGGTCGGCGGGAGGCAGAGGAAGCAGAGGAAGCGGAGTCGACGACTTACTAGTTATATGATCGACATGCTATGGTATATTGAAAGCGATCCCCTTCGGCTCCTGTCGAGACGACCGCAGATTCGCAGTTTGGCGCCACAGGTTGAGCGGGTTAAAGCTTAGCTCTAGATCTCTGTAAGGAGAGTCGAAACGATGACGTCAGAGAGAGCAGTTCGTGGGGGGAGAGGGCTGATTTTGGCCCTTGCCATGGTTCTCGTGCAAGTGTCCGGCTGCGCGCTGGCGCAAACCTTTCGCGGCGGAATTCATGGCACGGTCGAAGATCCCTCCGGTGCCCTCCTCCCAGGGGCGGAGGTAAAGGCGGAAGACGACGCGACTGCACAGGTCTATTCGTCCGTCACCACGTCGGCTGGGGAATTCACCTTTCAGGATCTTCCGGTGGGCAGTTACACGGTCAGCGTGAAGTTGGCCGGCTTTGAGCCATTGCGAGTTTCGCAGGTCAAGGTGCAGGCGGGCAGCATCCATAGCTTATCGCAGACCCCGCGATTACCAGCAAGCTCTGTTGGCCGATGGCTACGGCGGATATGACGGCGTGGTGGCCGGCAATGCGATTACGCGCGCCGGATGCTGGTCTCATGCCCGGAGGAAGGTCGTTGATGCCGAGAAGGTGGCACCCGAGAT